>Ga0247608_10000189_pt1 | contig 109987 bp, 96 predicted proteins | sample 176DNAGHGlowgp2_FD_193490 | JGI IMG/M metagenome (GOLD analysis project Ga0247608, IMG submission 193490) | Sheep rumen microbial communities from Palmerston North, Manawatu-Wanganui, New Zealand - 1766 DNA GHGlow gp2 | ecosystem: Host-associated > Mammals > Digestive system > Stomach > Rumen ...
TCTGAAGAGCACAAGTCAGCAGCCCTAACATCCTCAACAGAAAACGTAGGAAAGCCATGAATAGCTCTATCTTCAATCCACTTTTGTAATGTCATACTAAGTAATTTTGGTGCAAATATAATAAAAAGAATATTAGTTTTGTACTGTTTTTGCCTAAAATCACACTATTTTATAGAATTTTATCTCAAAATTCGCATTTTTATCGAATTTGGAAGCAAAATACACGCATATAACACTAAATATGTGATATGATTGCCATCAAAAAGAAAGAGAAGCCAATTATTCAGTTTGATAGCACAACCCTTTGGTTTAGTTTATTCCCATATTAAATATCTATAACCTAAACTAAACCTTAATGCAAGAATGTGCAAAAATCTGCGTTAAAAAATGTAAACGTGCAAAGAACTGGAAAATTGATTTTGCAGATGTTTGCATTTTCTTTTTTTGAAGGCAGTCATATTTGCAGATTTTTGTCTATTTTGCGTCCCCTTACCGTCCCTCGGAGTCACTTTTGTCACCTTAAAAAGATGTGTTTACACTGATTATCAGCCACTTATATTTACAGATAGTAACTTCCGCATCGGAAAGTAGATTCTGCGTGGGAAAGTAAGTTTGATGATGGTGGAAAATTCTTTGGATGGTGAATCAGCAAACTTTATCTCAGTAGGTGGATTCAGGCTCTTCAAAGGTAAACATCAGGTCGAGCAACTCTGTCTTACGAGCTTTTTCACCCCAGTTCTGTCCCTTGAATTCATCGCTTTCGTTTATTTCACAAAGGCCAATAAAACGAAACAGACGGTTGAACGCTCTATATCCATACCCATGTTCAGCATTTAGCATTGGGAAAGCCTTGCTATACTCTTCAGCATAGAATCTCGTATTGCGCCAATCCTCGCCATAGTGATGCAGTAGCCATAAGGAATACAATCGTCCCAAATTACCCGCTTCATCGTCTGCATACATATCAAGCCAGCCAGTGTTGTAATCACTGAAAAGGAACAGGATTATCGTCCGTAGCAATTCGTTATGGTCAAGAAGTAGCTGTTTACCCTTTGCAGTCAGCGACATCTTCCCAACACGAGTCTTGATTAGTCCACACTCCTTCAACACAACCCTGAGCACCTGCACTTCTTCTGTCTTAGGTTCACTCTTCTGTTTATACCAGTCTGAGCTCCAACTATGACTCCCTAATTCGTAGAGTTCTGCAACCATCTTCGGAGGTATATACCCCTGTGCCGTGAGTTTCATCTCACTTTCGCTCAACGCATTCATCAGGTGCAGAGCCTGTCGCATGACGGGAATACGCTCTATCTGCTCTTCGGTTAATCGACGCAGTTGTACTGGACACCCCGCTTCTAACGGTCTGTTAAGCATCTGGTGCATCTGCTCTGATGAGAATCCATTGAAATCCTGCTTTGGCGCAGCGTTCTGTGCATGCATGATTTCACCCAGATGGCGGTTTATGTCATCTAGGTTCACGTGCTTACCACTTCTCTCCATCTGATCGATCCATTCCTGCAACCGACGGGTAATTTCGTTCTTGTCAACCATATACCGAATTTGTTTTAACACTTAATAGGGGCATCACCATCCGAATCGTCATTAAGATTTTTCAATCGCTTCACAGCCTTGTCAAAGTCACTCTCCAACAAACGCATCTCCCGCTCGCGATAGATTTCAAACTCACGTTCTGCTTTCTCAATAGCCTCTTGATGCGACACGGTACCATTCCCTTCTAAGATATTCTTTCTAAGTCGCAATATCTGGTCATCAAGTGCGGCAATCCAGTCGGCCATCGTCATAGGGTTCTGCTCCAATGCCTGAAACTCAGCATAGTCAAGGAATTGAGAGGTAAGCAGGTTCAGCCGTTGTAGTTCCAACTCCGACAGATAGTTCTTGGCTATCTTCACATCATCGCGCGTCACATAGTTGCCTTTGAAGTTAGTCATACCAACAAAAGGCTTCTCATTATCCACACGCTCATAAATCAATTCTGCAGCAGTATGTTCATGCACGGCATAGTGCATCTTATTCTGAACCGTAGCAAAAAACTGCTTCGTCATCTTGGCCCGTGGGTCGTAGTCCGTCGATGTGGCATAGATGTCCGTTACCTGCTGATAGAAGTTGCGTTCGCTGCTGCGGATGTCGCGGATGCGCTGCAAGAGTTCCTTAAAGTATCGATTGCCACCTTGTTTCAGTCGCTCATCATCCATCGTAAATCCTTTCTGGATATATTCATGTAAACGCTGTGTAGCCCAGCGACGGAAGCGTACGGCAATGGGTGACTGCACACGATAACCAAGGGCGATAATCATGTCAAGGTTATAATGAGCAACGTCACGCGATTGCGTTTTCCCCTCTATAGCTCCATGTTGAGTGGTAGTTCGGAATTTCCGAACTACCACTGCTTCGTCTAATTCCTTATCCTCAAAGATATGCTTGATGTGCTCGCTGATATTTGATTTGCTCGATTGATAGATCTCCACCAATTGTGCCTGCGTCAGCCAAACATCCTCATCTGCAAAGCGAGTTTTCACACTCACCCTACCTTCCTCATCCTTGTACAGTATCAGTTTATTCTCTTTGTCCATATTTCGTTTAACGCTTTTTATCCGTTCTTATTTCATGCCTCCGTAATACTATCAGCCATCATACATCAAACATCAGCCCTCTTACCTCATCCATCTTCAGCGGATCATAGAATCGTCCCGTGATTCTCGAAAGCTGATACTCTATAGAAAAGACAATAACAGATTACCAATTATTCATTCTTGCAAAAGCACTTCTTTGGCTTTTAATGATAGCGATTGGTGGTAATTCCGTCATGTCACTAACATAACCTTTCTTTTCTAATGAGGATTTAATAAAAAGTGTAGATTTATAAATACTAAATTTGATATATTTTTTAGGCTTGATGCTAGAAGAAATTATAGCATTTGATACCGCCTCTAAATAATCTTCGTATTTTTCTCCAGTATCATCATGGAAATCTTCTATATATTCTTTGGTAAGTTTTACATCCCACTTGGAATTATTTTTGTTAAATTTTACAGAGGCTTCGTATTCTCCCGCAATCAATATTGTTCTAACTTGGTTTCTCTGTTCATATAGCTGTATTGAAACAAATGATTCCATTGGAATAGACTTGTTTATTTCATCAAATACATACAATGCAGGTGAAGAAGTTTTTATGTTTAGTAACTCTAATAATTTCTTGTCGGATTCGTCATTTGAGATACATGTTACTTGACCATCTTTTCCTATCTTCACATTAATTGTATCTTTAAACAACTCCTGACTACGTAATTTATAAATGTATTGAATGAGGTTTTTATTACCTTTTATTTCGATTATTGCATTTTGATTTGGAACTACTGATGCAGGAACTCCTTCTTTCATCCATTTTGTGTAAATGTCACATTCTTCTTTCGCTTTTATTTCTTTGCGTTTATCGCTTTCTTGCTGCTCTTTTATCATCTTATTTTTGTGAATAGCACTCCCTATCTCACAACATACATAAGCCTCCGAGGGAGTCATATAAGCATTTTCTCTAAACCCTCTTTCTGACATTGGAGCCCAATTATACCACCAAAAATAGATAAATTTTCCACAATTATCATTGTTGGTTTTAAAAGAATCAATAATACCTCTGGTTTTTATTAGCGACTCTTTATTATCTGAACCATACAAATTTAAAGAATAGTAATTAATTGATTTTATTCCTAGAACTTGCAATTTCTCAACAATTCTTGGAGTCAACTGCTTGTATGGAATATCTTCTGCATAAGCAAACGTGAGAATGCTGCAGAAAATAAATGATAAAAGAAGTTTTTTCATATAATTTTTGTTTTAATTTCCCATTCATTATGAAGATTCTTCCATTTCTCGCTATGAGCACCCAATGCACCGATTTGGCGTGGGTGTGCCAATGGGAGAACATTTATGGTGTGACCGTCAATGGCAGCTGCAGTGGCTTTGCCATAACCATACAGTTCGACGTATTCCTGGAGTGACTTATAAGGAACGTCTGCCACAAAATTCAGAAATTGTGCGATGGGAATGTCACCAAGCAGAACTAAAAGGCTAGCCTTTGACTCTTTTAGTTCGGATAAAATCTTCTGGCATCGCTGAGCGTCGCAGAATACAGTTGGGCGCTCAGGGATGGTCACTTTATTCAGACCGTATTGCTCAATCAGTGGATTGTAGCGTTCGGTGATAACCTTGACTTGACCAGAGTTCAGTCGTGTTTCTGGAAGGAGGTCGCAAAGCCATGCATCTTTTCTTGTGTACCCCAGTGTGCCAAGGATATGCTCATCGAGGACTTTAGCAGATGGCCCATTGAGATGACTGCCTGCAGGTTCCAATGTGCCAACTTCTTTCGGAATGGAAATCGAACTGATGATTTCTTTTGCTTCTTCGATGTTGCCATCCCAGAAGATACGTGGCTCACTTGCTACGGCTAGAGCCGTACAAACAGTTTTGCCGTCTTTCTTCCAGCGAGCATGAACGGCACTTGCATAGACACCAAGAACGAAAACTTTCTTGGGCGTGCGGTCTTGCTGAACTAAAGCCTTGACCTTTTGACCAAATGGATATTGGTAGTCCATATATAACTTAAATATTATTGTTCATCTATGAATTGTTGAATCTCTCCCAATGCTCCTATTTGCTTAGGTAGTAAGAAGATATTTTTAGGATTAGCTAATTTCCTAAAATGTTCTTCTATCAATTCAATAGGAATTTCTTTTATGCTTTTTCTTGAATTGAAACCCACAGCCTTGATATGACAGACTTTCCAGAATTGTAGGTTTTCGCTGAATGTTTTTGTATAAGTTGCCTCTGTTTTCTCCCACTTTTCAAACGAGAAAGCAATGGGCAATTCGTTATTCTCGAGCATCTCCTTCAATTCTGAAAGTTCATATATTTTGCCGCGCAAGATATTGCTAAACATCCAGTCTGGAAAAGTGTTATCTGAAATAATAATCTTTCTGCCAGATGGATGAGAGATTACTTTGCCTCGACCTTCTGTTTTTGTTTTTTTTCGTGCTATTAAGGGCATGCTTTTATCTTCCAGCCATTCTCCAATTACGCTTTCCCATTTATCTAGGACTTGTTTTGATAATTGAGGTTTATTTGGGGATTTTTTCCAAAGAACACCAATTTCACGAATTTTATTCATGATTTCACTGTCAACCTTTGGTTCTTTTTTTAGAAAAGCTGGATATGAACTTTCTTTCATACTTACTATATTAATTGTGGGGGCAAATATTGACCACGGGACGGTTCTCTGATCCATATACTCTATCACCTCAACGAGGACGGCGACTTTTACCTATCTTCACCCAATCTGCCCTATAGCAAGGGTTGGTCAGAATGTAAACATATCCAGGTTCTTTATTTGCCATATTTTTCTTTATTATCTCGTAATTATTCTTGTTTACTTCTTACTATCTTCTTCCATCTCCGAACCATCTTATAGATATTTCCGAAGGTATAAGCTTGGTCCATGCTACGTTATACTCTGCCTACGCTACGCCCTTGCTACGATACAGCTTGGAATCGCTACAATATAGAAGCTAAAAGAGAACCAAAGGACCACCTAAGGAGGACTAAAGGAGGATTCGTATTCATTGCTCTTACATCCTCAAGAGTTCATTGACGTTTACTTCTAGACATTTGGCTACCTCCATCAGGTTCTCCAAATTAGGCTGTGCACTGTTGGTACACCATTTGGATACCGTGGCTTGGTCAACACCGATTTGCTCGGCTAACCACTTGTTGGTGCGTTTCTTCTCTGCAAGCACTACTTTCAGTCGGTTTAAATCTTTACCTTCCATGTTATACGTTATTACATAATACTGGGTACAAAGATAGCGATTTTTTATAAGAAATGATTATGTTTTGCTAAAAATATGAGCACAGAAGCAAAAATATTTGTCTTTTAACAAATATCCGAAGGTGAAAAATAGAAAAAGCCTCACTATATTGACTCATGAAATGCCATTTTATGACCAAAAGAGACAAAACAGGTTTCACAACACGATGAGACAAATTATAAGAATCTCCATATGCAGAAGCATTACTTCTACAGATAGAAGCATTACCTCTGCAGATAGAAGCATTACTTCTGCAGATAGAAGCATTACTTCTGCAGCTAAAAGCATTACTTCTACCAAAAGAGGAAAAAATTACTAATTTCTAATTTATTAATTTCTAATTTCACGAAAAACCACAAGTTTTTCGTGAGCAACCTCCCTAATTCGTTCTCTTCCTGCATGAATACTGGGCTGAGCATAGGGAGGTAGGGGTGCCTACACCTCCCTCAGACCTCCCTTAGACCTCCCTAACACCTCCCTTGGGACCCCTTCCCTGCCTGCAAAACAGGCATCCCTCCCCGAAAGGGAGGGAATGGATTACAAATAAGTAGTGGCAATTATTCTCCCTCCCTCTCGGGGAGGGATGTTGCGTAGCGATCGGGAGAGGGTTGGTGAGGTTTTAGGGACCTCTTAGGGAGGTTTAGAAAGTCAACCTCCCTATCGTCAAGGCGCATAAACACTGGGCTCATCGCACATTTAGGGAGGTTAGGAGGTTGGAATGGAGAAAAAATTGTTTGCTCTTATTTATTTGTAACTTGGTCTCTTAGGAGACAAGTTACTCATCTTCAAATTTTTCATAAAATGTTTGTTATATTAAACATTTTCATTTACCTTTGCGCTCAATAAGATACAATTATGGGTAAGAATACATTTGGTAAAACGATGCCAGAGCAAAGTCACATCAATGCTTGCTTATAGACTCATACACAGAAGAATCTGATATCAATGCTCTGCTCTCTGCGAGTGAGAGCTACATGCTTGAACAACAGGGGGCAAAAGATATTATTGAGGAGGTTCGTGCCGCCATCAAAGACTGGCGCAAAACCGCTACAGAAATACAAATACCCATCAAACTATTAGAATCATATTCCATTCGTTGGGATGAATTATAAACATATGACATTAAAAGAAGCTATTGAAGCCAGGCATAGTGTAAGGGCATACAGGAATGAGCCTTTGGCGGAGGATGTTGTCAAGGCGATAGAAAAGCAGATTGCAATTCTGAATCGTGAAAGCAACTTGCACATGCAACTGATTCTTAACGAACCAAAGGCTTTCCAAGGGACTTTGGCTAAATATGGAAAGTTCCGTAATGCCAACAACTATATTGTTATGGCAGGAAAGAAGTCCAAAGACCTTGATGAACGCATAGGCTATTATGGTGAGCATTTGGTGTTGTTGGCTCAGACTCTTGGATTAAACACCTGCTGGGCGGGTCTCTCATACTCTAAGGTGCCAGGAACGTATGAGTTGGACAAAGACGAGAAGATAGCTTGTTACATCGCCATCGGCTATGGCGAGACACAAGGTGTCAGCCATAAAATCAAGTCCGTTGAGCAAGTGAGCAATGTCAGTGACAACACTCCATCATGGTTCAAGAAAGGTGTTGAAGCAGCCTTGCTTGCACCTACAGCCGTAAATCAGCAGAAGTTTTCGTTTGAATACGTTGGAGTGAAGAACAACTGTCATCTGATAAGAGCCAAGAAGGGATTTTCCATGATTGGCTATACAAAGATGGATTTAGGTATTGCCAAATACCACTTTGAGATTGGAGTCGGAAAAGTCAACTTTGAGTGGGTATAATTTTAACTGTTCTTCTTATAGCTCTGTACTGCCCAGCAGCCCATGAGGGTGCCGATGGCGGCAAGGGCTAAGACTTGGTGGCCTGTTTCGTATAAGCCGCCACCGCGAATGAAGACGGTGCGGGTGGCATCGATGAAGTAGCGCATGGGGTTGACATAGGTGGTAAGGTATGCCCACTCAGGCATGGAGCGCGTTGGGGTGAACAGTCCTGAGAGCAGCATGATACTGACCACGAAGAACCACATCACAAACATTGCTTGCTGCATGGTGTCGGAATAGTTGGACACGATGAGTCCGAATGACGAGAAGAAGAGTGCCAGCAGCATGGCGAGCACATATACGAGCCATACGGGACCAACGGGCGTGATGCCATAGACTATCCATGCCAAGAGCAAACAGACGGTGATGACGAAGAGCGCTATGAGCCAGTAAGGAATGAGTTTGGCAAGGATGAACGACCACTTGGAGACTGGTGTCACATTGATTTGCTCAATGGTGCCAGCCTCTTTCTCGCCTACGATATTGAGTGTGGGCAAGAATCCTGTCATGAGCATCATAACTATGGCAAAGAGCGCAGGAATCATGAAGAGTTTGTAGTCTTGACCCTTGTTGTATAATTTCAGAGTTGAAAATTGTGTTTTGGCATTTTGATTGTGAGAGTTGACTATCTGACTAAGATAAGATGAGCCCATGCCTCCCTTGGTGCCATTGACGGCATTGGCGGCTATGAGATACTTGCCATCACGAATCTCGAGTATTATATCGGCATCACCCTTCTCTATGTCTTTCATCGCCTCGGCATAGGTGGCTTTTTGTCCACCAAAGATGAAATAGTTGGAAGCGGCAACCTGCTGTACCAAGCGCTGCGACTCCATGGTATGGTCTATGTCAACCACATCTACCACGACATTCTTAACTTCCATCTGCATTACCCATGGCATCACACACATGATGACGATGGGAAACATGATGATGAGTTTGGGCAGAAACGAATTGCGACGTATCTGCAGGAACTCTTTCTGTATGAGATACTTAAGCATAGTTGACAATTGATAGTTGACAATTGATAATTGACAATTGATAATTGATAATTGATAATTGATAATTGATAATTGTTAATTGACAATTGAGAGTTGACAATTAAAATTTTTATTCCAAGCGCTGCTTAAACTTCAAGAGGGCAACGGTGAGCAATACTACCGTCATGCCTGCCATGACAGCTACCTCACGAGCTACAGCATCGAGACCTACACCCATAATCATTAGTTTGCGCATGGCTTCGATGTAATAACGGGGTGGCACCAATGCTGCCAGCCACTGCAACACTTGTGGCATAGACTCGACAGGGAATATCATGCCTGAGAGCATTACCACTGGCATCAGCAATACCATAGCTGACATGAGCAGGGCTACGATCTGAGTTTGTGCCACATTGGAGATGAGCAGTCCTAACGAGAGTGCCAACAGGATATAGAGGGTGCTCACGGCAAGTATGCTGAGGAGCGAGCCTGCTATGGGCACTCCAAGCACGTAACGCGACATAAAGAGGATGGTGATGAGGATGCCAAAGGCGAGTACCAGATAAGGCACAGCCTTGGCTACGATAACCATGAGGGGACGGACGGGCGATACTAACAGTACCTCCATAGTGCCTTTCTCTTTCTCGCGAACTATAGAGATGGAGGTCATCATGGCACAAATAAGTATCAGCAACATACCCATGATGGCTGGCACAAAATTATATGCCGACCTCATCTGAGGATTGTATAGTAGTTGAGAGTTGAGAGTTGAGAGTTTAGGGTTTTCTGACGCTAAGGTCTGCTGGGCATAGGTGGTCCACTGCTGAGCCATGTTGGGGTCGCTACCATCAACCATAAACTGCAAACCCTGGTCCTTATCGAACACCAAAGCCATATCAACCTGCTGGCTTCGCATGAGCTGTTCAGCCTGCTGTGGAGTATTTACCGTCTGGGTGATGATAAAATATTCTGAGTGAGCCAGTCGCTCTACTGCCTGCTGAATGCGAGGCGACATATGAGATGTGACCACCACTGTGCGCACATTCTTAACATCGGTAGAGATGGCAAAGCCGAAGAGCAACATCATGACCACAGGCATACCAAAGAGTATCAGCATGGTACGCTTGTCGCGAAGAATGTGCTTGGCTTCCTTTATGACAAATGCTATAAACTGTTTCATTTCTCTAAACACTTAACTGTCACCACGTGTGGCTTGACGTGCCAAATAAGTAAACACATGGTCCATATCGGGCTGGTTGAAGCGCTGTTTCAGCTCATCAGGAGTGCCAAGGGCACTGATTTTACCATCGACCATGATTGAGATACGGTCACAATACTCAGCCTCGTCCATATAGTGGGTGGTGACAAAAACGGTGATGCCACGACCAGCAGCTTCGTAAATGAGTTCCCAGAACTGGTGACGAGTAGCAGGATCGACACCACCTGTGGGTTCGTCGAGGAACACCACACCTGGGTCATGGAATATGGAGACGGAGAAGGCGAGTTTCTGTTTCCAACCTAATGGCAAAGAGCCCACTAAGTCGTTGCGATGCTCCTCGAACTTCAACTGTCGCAATACCTCATCCATCTTGCGCTCCACCTCATCAGGTTGCATACCATAAATGCCTGCAAAGAGACGGATATTCTCAGCTACGGTGAGGTCTTCATAGAGCGAGAAGCGTTGCGACATATAACCTATGTGGTGCTTTATCTGTTCATACTCTGTGCGAATGTCGTAGCCCACTACCTTACCCGTTCCGCTGGTGGGCTGGTTAAGACCTGTAAGCATGTGCATAGCTGTAGTCTTGCCTGCACCATTGGCACCAAGGAAGCCGAATATCTCACCCTTCTTAACGCTGAACGAGATATCGTCAACGGCATGGAAACTGCCAAAGGCTTTCACCAGATGTTCCACCTCGATAACGTATTCGTCTTTTACCTCTGTGCCTTTCTCATGCTCTATGCCTGGAGGATTGAAGATGCTGGCAAACTGGGTGAGGATATCGTCAGGAGTGCCTATACCTCGCACCTTGCCCTGGTCAAGGAAAGCCACTCGCTCACAACAACGTACTTCGTCGAGATAAGGTGTTGAAGCCAAGATAGTTATGCCTTTATCCTTCAACGTGAGCAACATCTCCCACAACTCCTTACGACTCACAGGATCGACACCTGTGGTAGGCTCGTCGAGGAAGAGGACACTGGGCTGATGAACCAGGGCACATGAGAGCGCCAGTTTCTGTTTCATACCTCCTGAGAGGGCACCAGCCTTACGGTCTTTGAAACGCTCTATTTGCGAATAGATAGCCTTGATGCAGTCGTAGCCTTCATCAACGGTGGTGCCAAAAAGGGTGGCAAAGAATTTCAGGTTTTCCTCGATGGTGAGGTCCTGATAGAGCGAGAATTTGCCAGGCATATAGCCCACCCTGCTACGCACATCGTGCATCTGCTTCACCACATCAAAGCCATCTACCGTTGCACTACCCTTATCAGGCAGCAACAGCGAACAGAGGATGCGAAACATCGACGTCTTACCTGCACCATCAGGGCCAATAAGTCCGAAGACCTCGCCCTTGCCGACAGAGAACGACACATCGCTGAGTGCCTGCACCTGTCCGTATGACTTCGACACATTATTAACTACTATTGCATCCATTATCAACTATCAACTGTAAACTAAAGTTTCACTTCGCCATACATACCAATCTTTACGAAGCCATCATTCTTGATAGCCACTTTAACGGCATATACCAGGTCGGCACGCTCGTCATCGGTGAGGATGGTCTTAGGCGTAAACTCAGAACGAGAAGATATCCAACTGATGGTGCCAGCATACTCCTTGCGCTTGCCATCGCCATAGTCGGCAAACACCTTGACCTTCTGTCCTATCTTGATATTCTGCAACTGGGCTGAGGTGACATAAGCACGCAGTTTCATCTGCTCAGTATTGGCAATCTTAAACAGAGGTTTGCCAACACTCACAAACTCACCCTGCTCCACATACTTATCAAGTATGGTTCCCTTGGTAGGTGTCATGATGTGACACTTGCGCAACATATCCAGCAACTGTGCTTTCTGCACATCAGCAGCTGCTGTCTGCTTGTTGAGAGACTGGATGCTGGTGCTCAATGATGATACCTGAGCATCCAACTGCTTCTGAAGCACCTTCACCTTACTCGTGGCATCATCAAACATCTTTGATGGAGCAGCTCCATCAGCAACGAGTTCTCTGTAGCGCTCCTCATCTTGCTGAGCCTTAGCCAACTGCTGGCGAGTGGCTGCAATCTGGCGCTCCATATCAGGTTTCTGACTCTGATACACAGCCTTGGTAGCATCAGTCTGCTTAATCTTGAGCCAAATCTGTGTGGTATCAATAAGTCCCACCTGGCGATTAGCCTCCATATTGTCGCCCTCTTCCAAATCGAATGACAGCAATGCCCCACTCTGTTCAGCAAACACGGTTGTTTCGGTAGCCTCAAACGTACCTGTTGCATCGTAGTCTTTCTCATTTCCTCCGCAGGATGCCATCATCAGTGCCAAACCTGCCAATACATATATCTTTTGCATAGTCTTAATTATTAGTCGTGTATTTATTATCATATATCTCTTTCAGCATTTCAATCTCATGTACAGACTGTTGCACGCAAGCAGCATGCTCCTGATTGATTTCGCGCACCAGGTCGTTCACGTCGATGACACCATGTGTCAGCTTTGACTCTGCTGCTTTTCTCACAGACTGTCGCAACGAGATAATATCTCCGTCCTGAGCCATCAGCTTCTGGTAACGCTCTATATTCTCGTTCTGCTGAATCTGCTCCAGATTGTTATTGAAGAGGAACTCCTCGCGCTTATTCTCAGTCATATCACGCTGCAACTGCAACTTAGCCTTATCGTTCTTGCGAGTATAAAGGGCGCCGATGTTCCACGTAATGCGTGCACCAATGGTGCCATACCAACTCCATTTGTGACTCGTCATGCCCTCAAACATATTCAAGCCTGGATAACCATAATAGCCTTGTGCAAACACACCCACCTTAGGCATCAGGGCAGCATTAAGTGCCTTCTCCTGAGCGTTGAGCACACCTATCTGTGCATCCAGTGCCCTCAGCTCTGGTCTGCGATTTTCTTGCCTTGCAAGCGTAGCTTCGCGTCCGGTTACTGTCGCCAGTGTTTCGCCCTCAGCCTTCACCTGTGGCTTTTGCACATTCTTTATCTCTATACCACAGAATGTGCCCAGCATCCTTTGCAGCATCTGCTTCTGCGATGCCAGTTCGGTGGCTTTCTGTATCGCGTTGAGTCGCTCAGCCTTCACATTCTGCAGGTCGCTCTCGGCTGCTGTGCCATTCTTAGCCATCGACTCCAGTTTGCTCTCGTTGCCAGCCAGCAAATTCTGCAAGTCGTTGTTCAACTTTATCTGTTCTTCAAGCAGTAACAGTCCGAAATACATCTCGTTGACACGCTTGCGAACATTATAAATATTCACTTCGTTCTGTGCTGTCTGCACCTTGCCCTGTTCACGAGCAATGCGTTTCTGACTGCCTATAACTCCACCATCATAGATGGTCTGCTGTAAATCGATACCCACACGGTACTGGTCTTTCTTCAGTCCCTTCACGTCAACGCCCATACCGCTCAGCATATTCTTCATCCCATCAGGCCATGCCATCACATCGCTCTGATACGTTGCCTGTGCTGATGCCGATACTTGCGGTAGCCATCCCTTCTGTATGTTTGACACCGTCAACTGAGTAGTCTTCTCGATGAGTCCGTACTGCCTGATCAGCGGATAATTATTCTCTGCAGCCTGCTGACATTCCTCCAATGTCTGTCCTAACGCCAGCATCGGCAGCATCATCAAAACTAACATTAACTTTTTCATAGTTCTTTTTTGTAATTGTATTTCGGGTGTAAAAGTACGATGTTATTTTCATACACGCATTATCTATACGACTTGAAAGATGTTCTTTTTGTTCGATTTATGCCCAAATAGAGCATTATTTTGCAAAAAATAGTTATCTTTGCCAACAAAAAGGGACTGATTATGAACAAACAACCACAACTGTTGGATGTCACACGAATGCGTGACATCTTCACATCCCGCCTCTCACAGTTAAGCGAGAATATCTTTCTCAATAGTGAATTGGGAATAATACGTGCCGACCGCCAGCTGTTCGGTATGCTGAAACAGCAAAAGCCTCCCTTCACCATCAACGACCACCGCTTCGGTATCATCATGAGCGGCGAGGCAGAGTTCAATATCAACCTGCAAGACCGTCACCTCAAGCGTGGCACCCTCATCTATATCAGTCCTGGCACCATCATCCACATCAAACACCTGTCGCCCGACTTCCGCATCTATGGCATGGCACTCTTCTCCAATTTCCCCATGCCCTTTGCGCATGGGCAGATGCCGTCAGCCTTCAATGGTCAGGTACGCGACTTCCAGTTACCCGTCAGCGAGGAGGCACTCTCTACAGCCCAACATATTCTCGACACCATCTGGCAGGTGGTTCATGCCACCGCAGACTATCATCGTCCCACCGTCACAGCCCTCGTGGCTGCACAGATGCACCACTACGACCAGCTGTTCCGTCAGCATTCCGACCAGCTGGCAAACAACAGTTCACGCGAGCAGACCACCTTCAACCGCTTCCTTCAACTGGTCACCCAGCATTGCACCGAGCATCATCAGATAGGCTATTACGCCGAGCGCATGTGTCTCACCGAGCGCTACCTGAGTACTGTCATCCGTCAGACCAGCGGCACCACAGCCAAGGACTGGATAGACCGTGCCCTCATCACCCGTATAAAAATAGAACTACGCCACACAGACAAGTCTGCGGCGCAGATAGCTGAGGAGATGCACTTTGCCAATCCCTCGTTCTTCTCTAAATATTTCCGTCGCCTCACAGGCATGTCCCCTGGCGAGTATAAGTCGATTAGCTAATATCCCTTTTGTCCTGCAAAAGAGAAAGTAACATTATTATGGATTCACATACGACCTGCCCTGATGGATAATAATGCCTTTGGCATGCTTGCTCATTCGCTGACCAAGACATTTATGCGACAAGGGTACTAATATTTTTTTATTTCTGCAACTTTTTGCGCTTACTTATGGATATTTTTTTTAACTTTGTACCCATAAATGAGGCAAATAATATAATTAACAATTACAAACCAAACGAATTATGAAAAAGATTTATGATTTTAAGGCTCTCTCGAGCAAAGGTAAAGAGATCGATTTCTCTGAGTTTGAGGGAAAGGTGCTGCTGATAGTCAACACAGCCAGCAAGTGTGGATTCACACCCCAATTTGCAGGACTGGAGGAACTGAACCAAAAATACAAGGACAAGGGACTGGTAATCATCGGCTTCCCCTGCAATCAGTTCAAGGAGCAAGACCCAGGCAGCGATGCCCAGATTGAGGAATTCTGCCAGTTGAACTATGGTGTGACATTCCAGATTATGAAGAAGACAGACGTGAACGGTCCTGCTGCTGAGCCTATCTTCGAATATCTGAAGGCTCAGGCACCCACCGAGGAGTATAAGGGGCTGAAAGCTAAGGCCACCCACACATTATTGAAGACACTGAGCAAGAGTGTAGAGAAGGACAGCGACATCTTGTGGAACTTCACCAAATTCCTTATCTCCAAAGATGGTGAGACCATCAAGCGCTATGCTCCTACCACAGATCCGAAAGACTTTGAGAAGGACATCGAAGAGATGATTTAAGGTGACAAGGTGACAAGGGACAAGGTCACAAGGGACAAAGTACAAGGTAATAATAATAAAAAGTAAAAATGAAAAAGATTTTATTTAGCATGGTCCTGATGCTGATAGCAGCAAACGGATTTGCACAAGACATCTTTGGTACATGGTTAACAGAAGCAGGTGATGCAAAGGTAGAAATCTACCAGAGCGGTAACGTAGTCAATGGCAAGATTGTATGGCTCGCCAAAGGTCCTGATACCAAGGACACCCACAATTCTGATGAGAAACTCCGTAGCCGCAAACTAATGGGAGTACATATCCTCAGCGGTCTCACCAAGAAGAAAGACAAGTGGGAAGGTGGAAGAATCTACAACCCCAAGAACGGTAAGAACTACAAGTGCTCCATCTGGCTCGATGGCAACAACCTCAAGGTAAGAGGCTACATCGGTTTCCTCTACGAAACACAGACTTGGAAGCGTAAGTAAATTTTTTTTGAGTTTTTTTTTGCAAGTATAATTTTTTTTCCTTACATTTGCAAAAAATTAGAGTTAGTTGAGAAGAAATATATGTTTAACTTTTAATCAAATCTATTAATTATGCAAGCATCACAAATAGGAGAATTCGCAGGTATTCTTTGGCGCAAGTTAGAGAGTGGCGGTAAAATGAATCTTGAACAGTTACAGAACGAGACTGGTATGGATTTGCCTGAGACTTTTGCGGCTATCGGATGGCTGGCTCGTGAGAACAAAATCAGTTTTACTCATGAGGACGGCGTAACTAAGATCGGTCTTTATCAGGAGCATTACTACTAAGAGTTTTGTGATGACACGACTGAGCTGATGCCTGAGAGTGCATCGAAGGGTGCAAACTGAGCCGCACGGTCGTGCATGGACATGGGTCGATGTCTGGATGACACATGGTGCGGATGGTTGATTATGTCTGCGTAGTCAAATGGTTCTGCGTCGTGGTGTTCCATATATGTTCTATATCTTTGGGGTTTACTAAGCTTTGTGACCTCCGATTTGGGTGTTGCGCTCTATGGCTGTGGCACCATCGGCGAAGTTTAAGCCTCGAAGTATTGCATTCTTACCATAGCGCTGCTTAATCATAAGCTGCGCTTTTTGTATTCTCTGCTCTTTGTCGAACTGCTGCTGTTTGAGCTTCTTCTGTCGCTCTGCTTTTTCATAATCCACAAACAGATCGAGTTGCTGAGGGGTATTGGTTTTGAGGCTCTCCTCTCCCACTACGTTATTCACGGTGACGTTGAGCCGGCGAATTAGAAGGTGGGGGTTGATTATGCTGTCGAACAACTGGCTCACTGCGTCAATGAGTTGTGATGACGAGGAGGTGTGCTGCTCCAATTTGAGCGACTTATGGGCTTGCTTGGGCACCAGTCTGCCATAATGATCTTTTACTATTTCGCCCTGATAATACTGGGCTACAGAGGGATTGGTGAGGCTCTCTCTGTCGTAGCCTATGGTGAGAACCACCTGGTTTGCCACCTTATGCTTGGCAAAGAGATTGAGTGCCATTACCTCAGCCATCTCTCGCGCCACCACGCGTGCCTGCTTGGAGGTAAACGGATGTGTGAGCACCTGTCCCTGACTATAGGAGTGGCGCTCAGGATGGTAGTTCTTGATATCGCTGATGGTGCATGGCTCCCACCCCCAAGCATGGTCAATGAGCAATTCGGCATTGATACCAAAGAGACGGTAGAGCAGTTCCTCATTCTGCTCTGACAAGCGTGCTATCTTGCCCATGGTGTCTATACCATAGGGCGCAAGGCGTTCAATAGTGCCTCGACTGACGCGCCAGAAGTCTTTGAGTGGACGGTGGTTCCACAACTGTTGCCGATAGGACATCTCGTCGAGGCTGGCTATGCGTACCCCATTCTCGTCGGCTGTCATCTTCTTTGCCATAATATCCATTGCCACCTTGGCAAGATAGAGGTTGGTGCCTATGCCTGCCGTGGCAATGATACCTGTATTGCGGAGCACATCTTTTATCATCTTCATAGCAAGCTGAGGAGCTGTCATCTTATATGTTTTAAGATAACTGGTGACATCAATAAACACCTCATCGACGCTATACACGTGAATATCTTCTGGGGCTATGTATTTGAGATATATATGATAAATGTCACGACTCACCTCTATATATCGCGACATGCGTGGCGGAGCTACGATATAGTCTAAATTGAGGTCGGGATGCTGCTGATTAACCTCGCGCACTCTCTGCACCACCTCGAAGAGACGCGCCCTACCCCCTATGCCGTAAGCCTTGAGCGATGGCGACACAGCCAGACAGATAGTCTTGTCGGTGCGACTGGCATCAGCCACAACGAGGTTGGCGAACAGAGGGTCTAATCCCCTGTCCACACATTCCACTGAGGCATAAAAAGACTTGAGGTCAATTGCTATGTATTGTTTCATCACTCTCTAAAGACTGTTGGTCATCAATGTCGTTAAGAGATTGTTTCGTTTTGTTTTCCTGTGCCCCTGCCTTGATAAGCTGACGGGCTGCTGTTATGATGCTTTTACCACTGTCGGCAGTGGTTATTTTTAGTGTGTCTATCTTGTCTAATGTAGATTTCACGCTGCTTTCCACATCCTGAAAACGCTTGGTGAAATCCTGTACCCTGTCTATTATGGTGTTGGCTGCCTTGACCATGGTCTGCTGGTTCTTGAGCTGACGCACCTGTGTCCACATCATTTCAAGCACCCGCAGATTCATATACATGGTCTGAGGTCCAAGTATGAGCACTCCTTGGTTATATGCCTCGCGCCATAGAGTGGTGTCATTAAGCAGGGCAAGATTGAGCGCGCCCTCGATGGGTATATACATGATGGCGAAGGAGAGACGGTTGTAGCCATCAGGCAGATATTTGGTATATTCCTTCTTAGCAAGTCGCTTCACCTGTGCCTTGACGCTATCGATGTGTGCCTTGAGGTAGTCGCTCTTCTCCTGACTGCCATCCTCGGCATTCATATATCGCTCGTAGTCAGTGAGTGACATCTTGGAATCGACCACCACATGACGGTTGTCAGGAAAATGCAATATGAAATCAGGTATCAACCCCTTGCCGTCATCACCCTTAGCCAGTTTACCATTCTTATCGCGTAGGGTTGCCTGAGTATCAAACTGTTCTCCCTCTTTGAGTTCGAGGTCTTCAAGTAATTGCTTTAGTTTCAGTTCGCCAAAATTACCTTGCACCTTCACCTCGCCTGTCAAGGCACGTGTGAGGCGGTCAGCCGTTTCGCCCAATGATGCGCTTTGCTCCATATTGAGGCGTATGGTGGCATCGAGACGTGTGAGAGCCTCGCGTTGTTGTTCCTTAGACAGGTTGAGAGCCTGCTTCATCTCGTTAAGGCTCTGAGTGAGCGGAGTGATTATTTTAGACACCTGCTCGCTGTTGCGCTCGCCGAGTTCCTTCTGACGTTCCTTGAGCACTGCCTCAGAGGTGGTCTTCATCTGTTCGCGAATGAGGTTGAGCTGAGAGTCAATCTGCTCCTTGTTCATCTCGCGCAGGTTCTGCAGCTGGGCAGCAGAGTTTTCCTTCAGCGAAGCTATCTGTCGCTCGTAGGAAGATTTCACCTCGGCTAACTGATTCTCATAGGAGCCCTTCAGATCAGTAATCTGTTTCTCGTAAGTCTGCCTTACCATATACAGAATAATGACCAGAATGAGGACTATTGCTATGATGAGAAATATTTCCACTAATTAAATATCGTTAGTCAACGAGTGTTGAGGAACGCACGCGAGATAGGGTTTCAGGTGTCATCTCGAGGAACGATGCTATGAACACCAGCGGAGCACGGAGCACCACCTTAGGCATCTGCTTACAGATGCGGCGATAGCGGTCTTGTGCCGTCTCAAAGCGTACGAGGTCTTCATGTATCTGACACTCTATGAGTGCCTCCTCCAGTATCTTACGATATAGAATCTGGATATTCTGGTTGTGGAGAGCCACATTCTCAAGACGACGCTTAGGGATGGCGTAGATGTAGCAGGTCTCGAGTGCCTCGATAACCTCGCTGGAGGGCGTTTCGCGGAATAGACTCTCTATAGACATGAATATGGAGCCGTCAACAGCCAGATTGCTGGTCATCTCTTTTCCGTTCTTGAAATAATACTGACGTATGAGTCCTGTGTGAAGGTAGTAGATGTACTCTGCCACCTGACCTTGTGACAGAATTTCAACGCCCTTCTTAAACTTCATGGGAATAAGAAGATTCTCGAGGATGTCAATCTCCTCGTGCGTCATCGTGCTGAATCGACGTGACAATTCGCGTGCGATGTCTCTAACTGGTACTACTGGTTCTTTCATATTTTTTAAAGTGGGTTATGATGTAATAGTTTTCAAAGTGGGTTATATCGTAATCTTGTTAATCAAGTTTCAAAACCGCGAGGAACGCCTTCTGTGGTACTTCTACATTGCCTATCTGCTTCATGCGCTTCTTGCCTTTCTTCTGCTTCTCGAGCAGTTTGCGCTTACGACTCACATCACCACCATAACACTTGGCTGTAACGTCTTTACGCACGCACTTGATGGTTTCGCGAGCTATAATCTTAGCGCCTATTGCAGCCTGAATGGCTATGTCAAACTGCTGGCGGGGAATAAGCTCCTTGAGTTTCTCACACATACGACGGCCAAACGCTACGGCATTATCGTTGTGAGTGAGCGTTGACAGGGCGTCAACTGGTTCGCCATTGAGCAGTATGTCGAGCTTGGCAAGTTTGGACGGACGGAAGGAGTCGATGTGATAGTCGAAAGAGGCATAGCCCTTGGAAATACTCTTGAGCTTATCATAGAAGTCGATGACTATCTCGCCCAGCGGAATGTAGAAATGCAGTTCCACACGGTTGCCGCTGACATACTCCTGCTTTATCAGTTCGCCACGCTTGTCCAGACAGAGTTTCATTATCGGACCGATATAGTTGGCATCAGTAATGATGGTAGCCTTGATATAAGGTTCCTCGATATGGTCTATCATGGTCTGATCAGGCAGTCCTGAGGGGTTGTGCACCTCCTTGCTGTGTCCCTGTTTGTCATACACCATATATGACACGTTAGGCACGGTGGTTATGACATCCATATTAAACTCACGGTCAAGGCGCTCCTGAATAATCTCCATGTGGAGCAATCCGAGGAATCCGCAACGGAAGCCGAAGCCGAGTGCCACAGAGGATTCGGGCATGAAGGAGAGAGAGGCATCATTGAGTTGCAGTTTCTCGAGTGAGGCACGCAGATTTTCATAGTCGGCTGGGTCGATAGGATAGACACCTGCAAAGACCATTGGCTTAACCTCCTGGAAGCCCTCGATAGCCTTGTCACACGGACGGGCTATATGCGTAATGGTGTCGCCCACCTTCACCTCCTTGGCATCCTTAATGCCTGAAATGATGTAGCCCACCTCACCAGTCTTCAGTTCCTGACGGGGCACCATATCCATCTTCAGTACACCCACCTCGTCAGCCACATACTCCATGCCCGTATTGAAGAACTTCACTTTGTCGCCCTTGCGTATAGAACCGTTCTCAATCTTGAAGTAGGCTATGATGCCTCGGAAGGAGTTGAATACTGAATCGAAAATCAGAGCCTGCAGTGGTCCGTCGGCATTGCCTTCTGGAGCAGGGATGCGCTCCACTACCGCCTTGAGTATCTCTGGTATGCCCTCACCCGTCTTACCGCTGGCACGAATTATATCTTCTCTGTCACAGCCTATGAGGTCGATTATCTCGTCCTCCACCTCGTCAGGCATCGCTGCAGGCATATCTATCTTGTTGATGACAGGTATAATCTCAAGGTCGTGATCAATAGCCATATAAAGATTAGAGATTGTCTGTGCCTGTACACCCTGAGTGGCGTCAACCACCAGCAGAGCGCCCTCACATGCTGCTATACTGCGACTCACCTCATAGGAGAAATCCACGTGTCCTGGGGTGTCGATGAGGTTGAGCATATATTTCTCACCATCCTGCTCATACTCCATCTGTATGGCATGGCTCTTGATGGTGATGCCTCGCTCTTTCTCAAGGTCCATATCGTCGAGCATCTGCCCCTCAGTTATCTGTATGGTATTAGTGTACTCCAGCAGTCTGTCGGCTATCGTACTCTTACCATGATCTATGTGGGCTATGATGCAGAAGTTTCTTATATTCTTCATAAACATAATCTTTCAACTTGCAAATTTAATTCTTTTTTTTGAAAATGACAAATATCAATTACATTTTTTTACATTTTTATTGCTACATTCGCACAAAATAGTTAATTTTGTAGCCAAATCGGAACTATGTCAGAAAAATCAAACATAAAAGGAGGAGTCATTTCCATCATAATGGCACTGTCACTGGTCATATTCGCTACCAATTCATGCACAGAGAAGCAGTCGCTTGAAGAGAAGGCTGTGAACGATGTGAAGGAATATAACCGCAGGTATTGCCCTACTCCAGCCGTAAACTACATACGTACTGACAGCATCACTTTTGATGCCAAGAAACACTGTTTTACATACCACTGCTCATTCTGCGATCTACTTGACAACCCCGATGTTGTAGCATTTAATAAAGACAAGATTACCAGAGTGTTACATTCGTCTGTCAAAAACTCTACTTCAATGAGGACTTATATAGAATCCGGGTATCGTTTCAGGTACATTTGCCACTCTGACCAATCACCCCAAACGGTGCTCTTCGAGCTCAACATCTGACACACACAGAAAACGTGGACGGATTCTTGTTTGTTGTCGGAGCCTATTTATATATGTAAGGCTCCGACAACAAACAAAATTACACCACTTTTCCATGCCTGCAGAAGCTAAGCTTCCGCGTCCGGTTACTTAGCTTCCGCGTCTGGTTGCTAAGCATCCAAATGCGGAAGCTAAGCAACTACAAATAGGTACTTTTTTACCCAGAAAAGCAAAAAGTGCTTTTTTGACATGCCTTAAATTTTGTCAGTTCAAAAAAAGTTAGTACCTTTGTGCTGAATTTTGAATTAACACTTATATAACCATATAAACGACGATGAATATATCTTACAAATGGCTCAAGGAATACGTTGATTTCGACCTCACACCCGAAGAGGTTTGTGCAGCACTCACCAGCACAGGACTGGAGGTTGATGCCCTTGAGGAAGTTCAGACAATAAAGGGCGGACTGAAAGGTCTGTATGTGGGAAAGGTGCTGACATGCGAGCCTCACCCTGACAGCGACCACATGCACGTTTGCACAGTCGATCTTGGACGTGAGGAAGCAAGTCAAATAGTATGTGGTGCACCTAACGTGGCTGCTGGTCAGAAGGTGATAGTAGCCGACCTGGGCTGTGTGCTCTACGACGGCGACAAGGAGTTTAAGATTAAGAAGTCTAAACTCAGAGGCGTGGAGTCAAACGGCATGATATGTGCTGAGGACGAGATAGGTGTGGGCAACGACCACTCAGGTATCATCGTACTGCCTGAAGACGCTAAGGTAGGCACCCCTGCTGCAGAATACTATAATCTGGAGAGCGACTGGCTCATAGAGATTGACATCACAGCCAACCGTGCCGATGCCCTCTCCCACTATGGTGTGGCACGCGACCTCTACGCTTGGCTGAAGGCTAACGGTAAGCAGACCTCTCTGCACAAGCCTGGCTGCGAGGCATTCAGCGTAGATAACAACAACCTGCCTATCGACGTTGAAATACAGAACCCAGAGGCTTGCCGTCGCTACGTTTGTCTGAGCATTACTGACTGCGAGGTGAAGGAGTCACCTGAATGGCTCAAAAACAAGCTCAACATCATAGGTCTGCGTCCTATTAACAACATCGTTGACATTACCAACTACATAATGATGGCTTACGGTCAGCCAATGCACTGTTTTGATGCTGATATGGTTAAGGGCAACAAGATTGTAGTGAAAGACCAGAACGCTGGCAAGAAGTTCATCACCCTCGACGGTGAGGAGCATATACTTGGCGAGCACGACCTCGCTATCTGTAATGCCGAAGAGCCAATGTGTATTGCTGGCGTATTTGGCGGCAAGGGCTCTGGCACATACGAAACAACCAAGAACGTGGTGCTCGAGGCAGCTTATTTCCACCCAACATGGATTCGAAAGTCAGCACGTCGTCACGGACTCTCTACAGATGCCTCATTCCGTTTTGAGCGTGGTATAGACCCTAACATTGCTATCTATGCCATGAAGCAGGCAGCTATATTGTGTAAGGAACTGGCAGGCGGTAAGGTGAGCATGGAGATAAAGGATGTTTATCCTAACCCGATAGCCGACCCAGAGATGCGTCTTGACTATGCTTATGTGGACAACCTCATAGGCAAGAAGATAGGCAATGACAAGATTAAGTCTATCATCGAGAGCCTTGAGATAAAGATAAACAAGGAAGACAACGACGGTCTCGACATCAGCGTACCAGCATACAGAGTGGATGTTCAGCGTCCTTGCGACGTGGTGGAGGACATCCTTCGCATATATGGCTATAATAATGTGGAGATTCCTACACAGCTGAAATCTACCCTCACCGTCAAGGATTTCGAGGACCAGCGTCATAAGCTGATGAACCTCGTGGCTGAGCAACTGGTAGGCGCTGGATTCAATGAGATACTCAACAACTCGCTGACAAAGAAGGCTTACTATGCCGACCTCAAGAGTTATCCTGAGGACAGGCTGGTGAATATAGTCAACCCACTGTCAAGCGACCTTAACGTGATGCGTCAGACTCTGCTCTTTGGCGGACTGGAGAGCATCATGCGCAATGCTAACCGCAGAATGCCTAACCTTCGCTTCTTTGAGTTTGGCAACTGCTACCAGCATTTCAACGAGAAGGCTGACGACGAGAATCCTATGAAGGCTTACGCTGAGGAGAGTCATCTGGGCTTGTGGATTACAGGCAAGCGTGTGGAGGGTTCATGGATACATGCTGATGAGGACTCAACATTCTACGAGCTCAAGGCACACGTTGACAACATACTGCGTCGCATAGGTATGCCTGAGGGAATGCTTGTTACAGAGCACACCGACAACGACATCTTCTCTAACGGTTTATGTATCAAGAACCGTGGAGGCAAGGTGATGATTGAGATGGGTGTGGTGAGCAAGAAGATTCTCAAGCAGGCTGAGATAAGCAACAGCGTTTATTATGCTGAGATAAACTGGACAGCCATCACCAATGCAGTGAAGAAGGCTGAGGTACACTTTACCGAGATACCTAAGTATCCTGCCGTTTCACGTGACCTCGCCCTGCTACTCGACAAGAACATTGAGTTTGCCGAGGTGGAGAAGATTGCTAAGCAGACAGAGAAGAAACTGCTGAAGAAGGTAGAGCTGTTCGACGTTTACGAGGGCGACAAACTGCCTGAGGGCAAGAAGTCATACGCTGTAAACTTCGTGCTGCAAGACCCTGAGAAGACTATGGGCGACAAGCAGATTGACGCTATCATGCAGAAGCTTATAGCCAACCTCAAGAAGCAGCTCAACTGCGAACTGAGATAACAATCAGAGAACACTCAGAAATATCATACAACTTTCAATTTTCAACTTTCAATTTTCAATCAGAAACAATGGGAAGAGCATTTGAATATCGTAAGGCAACCAAACTGAAGCGTTGGGGCCACATGGCAAAAACATTCACCCGTCTGGGCAAGCAGATTGCTATAGCTGTGAAGGCTGGCGGTCCTGATCCAGACACTAACCCTACTCTGCGTTCTATCATCGCTACCTGTAAGCGTGAGAACATGCCTAAGGACAACATAGAGCGTGCCATCAAGAACGCTTTGGGTAAGGACCAGTCTGATTACAAGGAGGTAACATACGAAGGATACGGTCCTCACGGAATTGCCGTATTCGTTGATACCCTTACAGACAACACCACCCGTACCGTTGCTGACGTTCGTTCAGTATTCAATAAGTTTAACGGCAACCTCGGAACCACAGGTTCACTGTCTTTCCTCTTCGACCACAAGTGTGTGTTCACATTCAAAAAGAATGACAGCATCGATATGGACGACCTGATTCTCGAGCTCATCGACTTCAATGTTGACGACGAGTTTGATGAGAACTACGACGAGGAGAAGGACGAGACCACAATCTCAGTGTATGGCGACCCTAAGTCGTATGCCCAGATTCAGAAGTTCCTTGAGGAGAAGGGCTTTGAGGATATCGGTGGTGAGTTTACCTATATCCCTAACGACCTCAAAGACGTAGATGCCGAGCAGCGTGCCACCATCGACAAGATGGTTGAGAAACTCGAGGAGTTTGACGACGTGCAGACGGTATATACCAACATGAAACCAGAAGAGGAATAACCACCACCTTATTATATAGCATCAGTCAGGCTTTAGAACAGGCCTTTCTGGTGCTATTTTCTTTTCTTATTTATCCACCTTACAACCAAAACCACACCTAAACACTTATGAGACAATTACTTTCCCTTATCCTTTTGTCTGCAATATCACTGTTTGCCAAAGCCGACAACTGGAACGACGCTCTTTATAAGCAGATTGAGTCACGCATTGTTGCCCCAACATTCAAGGCAAAGGAATATAAGGTAACAAAATATGGTGCTTCACCAAAGGCTACAGCAGAGAAAAACCAGAAAGCCATCAACAAGGCTATCGAGAAATGTTCAAAGGCTGGAGGCGGAAAGGTCGTTATACCTGCTGGCGAATACCTCACTGGCGCCATTCGTCTGGAGAGCAACGTCAACCTTGAGTTGCAGAAGGGAGCAAAGATAATCTTTGCCTTCCAGCCAGAGCTCTATCCTAACGTCGTAACACGTTGGGAGGGACTGGACTGCATCAACTACTCTCCCTGCATCTATGCCTACAAGGCACAGAACATAGCCGTAACGGGTGAAGGCACTATCGACGGCAATGGCAGCAACGACACCTGGTGGCAATGGTGTGGTGCCAAGAAGTACGGATATGAGGAGGGCAAGACTGTAGAATGCCAGAACCACATACCATATAAAGGTATAGAGAAATATGAGAAGAACGCTGAGGGCAAGGCGCTCTCTAACCGTCAGGCTCTGCAGAAGATGATGGACGACGGTGTGCCTACCGACCAGCGCGTGTTTGGCATGAGTCACGGCTTGCGTCCTCAGCTCGTCAACTTCGTAAATTGTGAAAACATCCTCATCGAGGGTGTGAAGATGGTCAACTCACCTTTCTGGGTGATGCACCCTCTGTTCTCTAAGAATATCACCATACGCAGGGTGACCGTTATCAATGAAGGTCCTAACGGCGACGGTTGCGACCCTGAGTCTTGTGAGGATGTGCTGATTGAGGATTGTATCTTCCACACTGGCGACGACTGTATCGCCATCAAGTCTGGACGCAATGCCGACGGTCGTCGCACCCCTATCCCATCACAGAATATCATCGTCAGAGGCTGTTCTATGGAAGACGGCCATGGCGGTGTGGTCCTTGGCAGTGAGACATCAGCAGGCGTAAAGAATGTCTTTGCCGAAAACTGCAAGATGGACTCCCCTAATCTCGACAGGGTGTTGCGCATCAAGACCAACTCTTGCCGAGGTGGTGTGACTGAGAATATCTATATGCGCAACGTAACCGTCGGACAGTGCAAGGAAGCCGTTATGCGCATCAACCTCAACTACGAGCCTCGCGAGGCTTCACCACGCGGTTTCATTCCTGTAGTGCGTAATGTGTATATGAGCAATGTGACCAGCCAGAAGTCTCGCTATGGTGTGCGCATCGACGGACTCGAGGACCAGTCACAGATTTACAATATCAACATCACAGACTGCGACTTTGAGGGTGTTACCGACAAGCCTATCATCTACTCTGGACGTTCTCACGACATACATTTCAACAATCTCGTTATCAATGGCGAGAAAGTGCTGGAGCAGCCTCCTTTCAAGCGCTATTCAGAGTGGATGGCATGGAGCGAGATGCAGCGAGTGCCTAACCCCATACACCTCGACTTCAACAACGCCCAGAAGCGTCCTAAGGGCAGGTGGAACTATGGCATAGGTCTGGAGTTAGAGGCTATCTTCGACTGCTACAAAGCCTATGGCGACACCATCTTCTCTAATTATGTGGCAAAATACCCTGGTCTCATGGTGCATGAAGACAGTTCGGTAGAGGGCTACAACTATGACGAGTTCAACCTCGACAACATCCGTCCTGCACGTCTCCTGTTGCAGTATAACCGTCTCTTCCCTCAGGACAAGGTGAGCAAGGCTCTGCCTGTCTTCTTCAAGCAGCTTGAGAACCACCCTCGCACCAAGGAGGGCGTTTGGTGGCACAAGAAGATTTACGCTAACCAGGTTTGGCTCGACGGCATCTATATGGGATTGCCCTTCTACACTCTCTCTGCTCAGGAACTCAAGGGCAAGAAGCAGGCAAAGAAGTACTATGACGATGCTGTTGACCAGGTAACCAAGACCTTCCGTCGCACCTATGATGCCAAGACTGGTCTTTGGAAGCATGCTTGGGACGAGACCCACTCTATGTTCTGGGCTGACAAGCAGACGGGACTCTCTAAGCACACATGGGCACGCGCTATGGGCTGGTTCGTGATGGCTATGACTGAGATACTCGACGCTCTGCCTCAGGACTATGCCCGTCGTGGTGAGGTAATCAATATTCTTCACCAGGCTATGACAGCTGCTGTGAAGTATCAGGACAAGGAAAGCGGACTGTGGTATGACGTGATGGATGTAACCTCTGACAAGAACTATCTCGAGTCCACTGCATCGGCTATGTTCACCTATGTCCTGCTCAAGGGCTCTCGCTTGGGCTATCTGCCTGAACCAGAGTTTAAGGCTGCTGGCGTAAAGGGTTATTATGCTATCCTTGAGCGCATGATTAAGGTTAACCCTGACCAGACCATCTCGCTCACCGACTGCTGTGCTGTCTCTGGTCTTGGTCCTGACAGCAATCCAAAGCGCGACGGCACTTTCGAGTATTACATGTCTGAACCGATACGCGACAACGACCCTAAGGGCGTAGGTCCGTTCATCTGGGCTGCTCTCGAAATGGAGAGATAATAATTTCTAATTCATAATTTCTAATTTCTAATTAACTCGTGGCAACAGTTGACGACAAGAAAATAATCTTCTCGATGGTGGGAGTCTCTAAGATTATCCCACAGAATCAGAAGCAGGTATTAAAGAACATCTATCTCTCATTCTTCTATGGAGCAAAGATAGGTATCGTAGGTCTTAACGGCGCAGGTAAATCTACGCTCATGAAGATTATCGCTGGACTTGACGATAAGTTTCAGGGCGAGGTGGTATGGAGCCCGGGCTATTCTGTGGGCTACCTGCCTCAGGACCCTCCGCTCGATGAGTCAAAGACAGTATTAGAAAATGTACGCGAGGGCGTTAAGCATGTATATGATGCCCTCAAGGAGTATGACGAGATAAACGAGAAGTTTGGTCAGGAGGAGTATTATGGCGACCCTGACAAGATGGATAAGCTCATGCAGCGTCAGGCTGAGGTGCAGGACATCATCGACTCCACCGATGCCTGGAATATGGACTCCAAACTGGAGCGCGCCATGGCTGCTCTCAACTGTCCTCAGGGCGACAGTCCCGTAACCACTCTCTCTGGTGGCGAGCGCCGTCGTGTGGCTTTGTGCAAACTCCTTCTGCAGAAGCCTGACGTGCTCCTACTCGACGAGCCTACCAACCACCTCGATGCTGAGTCTATCGACTGGTTGGAGCAACACCTGCAGCAGTATGAGGGCACCGTCATAGCTGTTACCCACGACCGTTATTTCCTCGACGATGTGTCTGAGTGGATTCTCGAGCTCGATCGTGGCGAGGGCATTCCTTGGAAGGGCAACTACTCTTCTTGGCTCGACCAGAAGACCAAGCGCATGGCTCAGGAGGAGAAGACAGCCTCTAAGCGCCAAAAGGCTCTGCAGCGTGAGTTGGAGTGGATTCGCATGGCTCCTAAGGCTCGTCAGGCTAAGGGTAAGGCACGTCTTAACTCTTATGATGCTATGCTCAATGAGGAGACCAAAGAGCGTGAAGAACGCCTTGAGATATTCATTCCTAACGGTCCTCGTCTTGGCAACAAGGTTATAGAGGCTAAGGATGTCTGCAAGTCATTCCCACAGGCTGACGGCACTGAGAAGGTGCTGATGAAGAACCTCAACTTCATGCTTCCTCCTAATGGCATCGTGGGTGTGATAGGTCCTAACGGTGCAGGCAAGACCACCCTCTTCCGTCTTATCATGGGACTGGAGACACCTGACTCAGGTACCTTCGAGGTTGGCGAGACTGTCAAGCTTGCCTATGTTGACCAGCAGCATATCGACATCGACCCTAAGAAGTCTGTCTATGACGTTATCTCTCAGGGTGTTGAGACATTCCGCATGGGAGGTCGCGATGTCAACGCTCGTGCCTACCTCTCACGCTTCAATTTCTCTGGCAACGACCAGGGCAAACTCTGTGGTGTGCTCTCTGGTGGTGAGCGTAACCGTCTGCAACTGGCTCTCGCCCTGAAGCAGGAGGGCAATGTGCTCCTGCTCGACGAGCCCACCAACGATATCGATGTCAACACCCTCCGTGCTCTTGAGGAAGGTCTCGAGAACTTTGCTGGCTGTGCTGTTGTCATCTCCCACGACCGTTGGTTCCTCGACCGCATCTGTACCCACATCCTTGCCTACGAAGGCGATGGCAACATCTTCTTCTTCGAGGGCTCATACTCTGACTATGAGATCAACAAGGCTCGCCGCTTGGGCACTGACGAGATAAAGCGACCACGATATCGCAAACTCATGGAGGACTAATTTTCAATTATCAATTGTCAATTGTCAATTATCAATTATCGATTTGATTTACCCCGATAACTTTGAAAAGAAGATAGGATTCTCTGAAATCCGCAAGATGCTGCGAGGCAACTGCCTGTGCACCCTCGGATGGGAGTGTGTGGGCGATATGGCGTTTATGGACGACTCTGAGCTCATCAACACCCGTCTGGCAGAGATTCGCGAGTTTCGCAGAATACGCGAGGAGGAAGACGACTTTCCCCTCAACTTCTTCTTTGATGTCAGGCAGAGCGTTGCCCGTCTCAAGTTAAAGGGTACCCACATGGAGGAGCAGGAACTCTTCGACCTCATGCGATGCCTTATCACCATTGCCGAGATAAAGCAGTTCCTTGCCCCCAAGGATGAGGGCGATGCTCCCTCCTACCCCCACCTTCATGCCCTGTCTGAGGATGTTCGCACCTTCCGCGACGATATAAGGAGCATACAGGCTATACTCGACAAGTTCAGACATATCAAGGACCAGGCATCCTCCACCCTATTCCACATCCGTCTGGAACAGAAGAAGATGGAGGGCAATGTCTCTCGCACTCTCAATGCCATACTGCGTTCGGCTCAGGCTGAGGGTCATGTCGATAAGGATGTCACACCCACCATGCGCGACGGAAGACTCGTCATACCCATCCAGCCAGCCATGAAACGCAAGATTCAGGGCATAGTGCATGATGAGTCAGCCTCTGGCAAAACTCTCTTCCTAGAACCCACCGCTGTGGTGGAGGCAAACAACCGTATTCGTGAACTGGAGGCTGAAGAGAAACGTGAGATAATACGCATTCTCACTGAGATGAGCGACAAACTGCGCCCTGATGCTGATGGCATCTTAGAGTCAGTGAAGTTCCTTGCCCAGATAGACTTCATCCAGGCTAAGGCACAACTCGCCGAGCAGTTCGACGCCTTCGAACCCGAGGTGCTCCCCTATCCCCACATCGACTGGATTCGCGCCATTCACCCCCTGCTGCAGGAGTCACTCCAGAGGCAGGGCAAGAGCGTAGTGCCGCTTGATATAGAGCTGAAATCAGACTCACCCCTAACCAACTCCCCTCTAATCCCCTCGTTTCCCGAGGGGCAGAAACTCTTGGAGAGAGGGGAACAAAATGCATCTTCTACTGTTAATAATAGTAGCAATGGTAATTCCTCCCCTCTCTTAAAGAGAGGGGCTGGGGGTGAGTCCAGGGCTGTTATCCTCATCATCTCTGGTCCTAATGCCGGGGGCAAATCCGTCTGCCTCAAGACCGTCGGCTTGCTGCAGTATATGTTGCAGTGTGGACTCTCCATCCCAGTGGGCGACCGTAGCACCTGTGGCACCTTCCGTAACATAATGATTGACATCGGCGACCAACAGAGCATCGAAGACGACCTCTCCACCTACTCGTCCCACCTTCTCAACATGAAGACGATGATTCGCCATGCCAACGAACACACCCTGCTGCTCATCGACGAGTTTGGCACAGGCACCGAACCCCAGATAGGTGGAGCCATAGCCGAAGCCGTCCTCCGTCAGTTCTGCGCCCATAGCGCCTGGGGCATCATCACCACCCACTACCAGAACCTCAAAGACTTTGCCACGAGACAGGAAGAAGTTCCCGTTCCCGTTAACGTTCCCGTTTCTAAAGTCCTCAACGGTGCCATGCTTTACGACCGTCATGAGATGAAGGCACTCTTCCAGTTGCAGACAGGTCGTCCAGGCTCTTCCTTCGCCATCGAGATAGCACGCAAGACGGGACTGCCTGAGCAGGTCATCAAGGATGCCTCCGACATCGTGGGACAAGACTACATACAGTCTGATAAATACCTGCAGGACATAGTGCGCGACAAGCGTTACTGGGAGCGCAAACGTGAGACCGTTCACCAGCGCGAGAAAGACATCGAGAAGACCATCACGCGCTATGAGTCGTCAGTTGAGGAGATAGAGAAAGAGCGCAAGGCTATCCTTCGCAGAGCCAAGGAGCAAGCTGAGGAACTGCTTCGCGAGGCAAACCGTAGAATAGAACACACCATCCGCGAGATACGCGAGGCTGAGGCTGAGCGCGAGGCTACCCGTCGTCTGCGTGAAGACCTCAACGACTTCAAGTCCGAGGTGCAGACCATTGACAGCACCCAGACCGATGCAGCCATCGAGAAGAAGATGCAGCAAATCCTTGCCCGCAAAGAACGACAGGCTAAGCGAAAGGCGGAGAAAAAAGACTCACCCCTAACCCCTCTCTCAGAGAGAGGGGAACAATCACAAAATGCCTCATCAAAATCTTCGCAGTCAGAAAACGCATATTCCTCCCCTCTCTCCAAGAGAGGGGCTGGGGGTGAGTCTCTCTCCCCCAAGCTCGCAGCCCTGCTCGACCACTGGCAGGGAGGAGGCGAAATCAAGGAAGACAGCAGACTCAACAAACCACAACCCTCCCCTCTCTACCAGAGAGGGACTGGGAGTGAGTCCACCCGTCAGGTCATCGATGCCCACAAGCAGAATTTCCGTCAGGAGATAGACGTTCGCGGTTTGCGAGGCGACGAGGCACTGCTTGAGGTTCAGCACTTCATCGACGATGCCATCCTCATAGGTTCCCACACCGTGCGCATCCTGCACGGCAAGGGCAACGGCATCCTCCGCGAACTCATCCGCAACTACCTCAATGCCCTCCCCAACGTCATCGGCTGTCGCGATGAGCACATCCAGTTCGGAGGCTCAGGCATCACCGTCGTTGACCTCGGATGATAAAAAAAGACAACATGGACAACAAAGGGATAATATTATTTTGGTATTTTGGCAAACCTGCCAAAATGATTTTATACTCCAGTTTAGCAGGTTTGCTAAACTGACCTCTGTAAAGTTGTTATAAGTTGTCATAGTTGTCTTTAATCCCTTGAACTCTTAAACTTTTGAACTCTCGTTATGCCTAACAAAAGAACATCATGCTTGGTAGTTATCACTCTGCTGCTGCTCATCTTCGTGGGTGGAGCACTATGGTTGTTTCTCAGTCCCGACCTAGATGAGGACACCACCTCAGACACTGAAGAGACCATAGCACCTACCCCAGGTAATAATGACACAATAGAGATAACCTCAGCATTAACCGAGGCTGTAAACACTTACGACGAGCTGTATGAATTCTCCGACGGTTTAGCCGAGGTAGCCAAGGACAGGCTCTATGGCTTCATCAATGCCAAGGGCGAGAAAGTCGTTCCCTGCATATATAATTTTGTAGAGAATTTCTCTGAAGGACTGGCAGAGGCGAGCAAGACCGACGAAGGTGGCTCTGTAGGCTATATCAACACCAATGGCAAGGAAGTCATACCCTTCATCTACAGCCTCACACGACCATTCTCTGAGGGACTGGCAGCTGTGGAGAAAAGCGACAAGTGGGGTTGCATCAATGCAAAGGGTGAGACCGTCATCCCCTTCACCTTTGACTGCATCTATTCCTTCAACAAGGGGTTGGCATCAGCCAGCATAAAAGACAAATGGGGTTACATCAACAAGAAGGGCGACATCGTAATCCCTTGCCAGTATGACGAGGCATGGGACTTTTCTGAAGGACTGGCATCCGTCAGTCTCAATTACAAATATGGTTTCATCAATGCCAAGGGCGAGAAAGTCGTTCCCCTCAGATATGATGATGCCCACAACTTCGCCAATGGCTTCGCCGCTGTCAGTCTTAATGACAAATGGGGTTTCATCAATGCTCAGGGCAAGGAGGTAGTGCCCTGCATCTACGACAGAGTATCAGACTATTCCGAAAGCATAGCAGCAGTCTGCAAAGGCAACAAATGGGGCTTCATCGACACCACAGGCAAAGTAATCTTCCCATTTGAATATGACGATGCCGACACTTTCTCCGAGGGTCTCGCCCCAGTAAAGAAGAAAGGCAAATGGGGATACATCAACAAACAAGGTGAACTTGTCATCCCCCTCACCTATGATGCCGCCAATTCCTTCATCCATGGCATCGCCATCGTCATCAATGATTCCAACAAATGGGGCTATATCGACAAAAAAGGAAACAGCACCCTGAAATAAGGCACTCTATTTCCTCCAAATTTTAAGGAGGGAATATAGAGGTGGATAGCCGTATGTTTCGTACGGTCGTTTGAGAAGAACTCCCTGAAATAGAACATCCCTTGTATAACTCGTAAGGGGCTGGAAGAACGATTTGTTCATTCTTATTAATTCTAAACTTTATATTCCATGTGATGCAGTGAATAGCCCCTCCATTACGAGCTATATCCCGCATGCGAAATGGAATAATTGTGCAATGCGGATTAGCTTTACTTATATAAAAAAGAGCCTGCTTGTCCTCATCAATACCAAATGTTGGAACTATGATTTTCTTATCAACTTTAAGATAGTTGATATATGCCCAGTTTAATTCGTAGTTGGGATTGGCTACATCAAACAACATTTCCGTTACTTTATAGCCTGCCTTGTTTAATCTTCGAATAATTTCATTTGCTTCCTCTGGATAAAAGTCACGATGATTTGCCATAAGTATATTGTTTTCTCCAGTCCACTGCACTAAGCCGTCAGCATGTCCATATACATCGCTCCATGGCTTATCGTCTTCTTCTTTGTGCCACGGAAGAAGAATAATGTCTGAGCCTGCAATTTCTCTTAGGAGGCTAATAAAACTTGTATCATCTTTTTCCATACCATTTTCTTCAAACACCTTGTCTGTAAGTATCCAATGATAAGGAGTAATAATGACATTTCCCCCATCTAGTTTTATATTGCTATTTATGACTTCCTTTATTTGTGGTATATTCTTTATAATATCATGTGAGTCTGTAAGATATTTCTGTCTATAACCTTGCAAATAATCGGGATTGTAGTTGTAACTAATGAAAAAATCATTAGACTTTTGTATAGGCATATAGTCACGAATCCATATATCTTTAGTACCTTTTACTTCCTCCCATTCTATAATCTCGTTCTCAAACAGTTTTGTCAATCGAGCGTAAGTATTAGGGTAGAATTCTTTTAACTTATCTGATATATACACAATATCTGTATATTCAAATGCATCATGTGCTTCGGGTTTAACTAAATTTTTCTTCATATCACTTTTGTTTTGATGTTGCAAAGGTATTACGTTTTTGCTTGCCATCAAAGAGAAAAGAACAAAAATATCGTATTCGACAACAATACTTAACATGTTGATTTTTAATAATATACAATATATTTGATTTAATGTTTAACAGGGTTTACCCTGTATTTTTTTAAATAAAAATAAGCACAAAAAAAGCATTTCACATTTTTTAAGGTAAAATTTCACCTGACTACAAAGTGTTGAGCAAATTATTTTTCTTACATTTGCAAAGTGAAATAATATAGAATCTACTATGAGTAAATTAATTGAAGAATTGAAAATATTTAATGGTGCCGAAGGCTATACTTTACAAGACAAGATTGATGACCTGAATAAAAAGTTTAAGGAAATAGCCAAGATTATGCTATGCCAAGGATATTTTGAGTTTGGCGAAAAAAAGGTGTATATCCAAGATGTAGAGTTCTATTACCATGAAGAGGACAAAGAAGATAGTGAAAGAGTGGCTGACCCTATAATGTATCACGTGAACGAGAAAGCACCTAAGAATAAAAAAGGAAAAGACAAAGACAGATATGATAACAAAAAATATTTCGAGGTAGGCACATTTAACTTTCATATATCTGGAGTTGACCTTACGTTTGAGAAAGAAGGCAAATTCAGAGCTTCAATGTTAATTAGAGGATTTTGCGAAGATGATCCGAATGGCGATTATGACGGTCGTTCAACATATTTCTATGACTACTTTGATTTTGTATCACCGTTTGACAATAAGAAATCTGTTATCTGGAAGGAGGACGAAGAGCCTTATTGTAATAAATCAGAGATTAAACAAACTTACAGAAAGAATGTACCATTGTATAGAAAGACACACACACTAAAAGTGGAATTATGTCCTGATTATTTGAATGAAGGAAGAAATGCATACGAGCCTATTCCGTGGGAGGATAAAGATAAGATGACCTTTCCTGAAGGAATCGAGATTAAGCAGACACAAAACTCAAAAAAAATTCAGGACACTATACACTTGTGGCGCTTTAAGAGAAATGTAAATGATACTAACGAAGATTCTTAAGCACCCATCTTAATGTGAAGAACTACCCCGTGGTCAGTGTAGGAGGAGTCGTACTGCAAAATATTAGAAGTTTTAGAGGTGTCATTAATAGTGACATCCCTACGGTGTCACGTTTCGTTACTCCCTTACAAAGGGTGTCGCATTTTGCGACGGTGCCCCGGCATCATCCCAAAAATCATTTTTGTCAATTTTATCATTTTTGTAATTTCGGGAATTGAGGTAGCCTACCGTAGTAAGGAAGAGGGGGAACTATATAAAAATTATAACTATAATTTTTATATTAAAGGGGTAATAGATATATTTATATACATATGCGCGTACGTATAGCAAGAAAATGAAAAAAATGATTTTTTTGATTTTCTTGATTCTAGCCATGTACCACTTCACAATACTGATTGCATAGCTGATTTGTTAAAAACTGCCCTGCACAAAAAGGCGAAAGTGTGCAAAAACGGTTTTTCTGAGAGAAAAGGTGACTTTTCTTGCAACAGGCTGGGGTTCAGCTGGTTACGTAATACGTAACCATACAGAACGGGGAGGAAAATGGGGCAAAGATAAAAGCTATGCTTTTAGCGCTAAATGTAATGCTTTTAGCGGTAGAAGTAATGCTTTTATATGCTAAAAGTAATGCCTCTATGGAGGGGAGAGGCTGAAATGTTAAAAACTACCTAAAATTTGCTCATATTAAGTTAAAGTAGTACCTTTGCATCGTGTTCTTTGACTTATTGATACAAACGGGGGCTACAGGGCTCTGGGTAGTGTGACGAGAATGGTGGGCAGATGGTCTGTGAGGGTGGCATGGATACCTGCTCCGTAGGCGAGGGTGGCATCGGCGATCTCGCGAACTATCTGACGCATAACGAGGTAGTCGGTGTGAGGGGTGTTCGGAGTGAAGAGAGTGAGGAGGCTCTCGGGGGTGATGTCACTCTGATGCATGGTGAAGGCAAGGGTGACATAACGAGGATTGGGCGCAGAATCTTCTACTACCCTGACTTCAGGGGCTGTGCCTGAGTTATGACGCTTGAGAAGGAGCTGAAGGTAAATGAGGAGCTCTTCGTTGGCGAGGACGGAGAGGTGACTGTTGAGAGTTGAGAGTTGAGAGTTGAGAGTTGAGAGGGTAATCTTCTTAACGCTGAAATGGCTCTGCTGGGCTTCGCCTCCTACCATCTGACGGCTGAGGAGGGTGTAGAGCTTGGCGTAATAGGCTACAGTATCGTCAACCTCCTGAGACTGGCTGTCGCCTGCATCGAGCAACTGACGAATGCGTGTGGGGTAATACATGGTCTCGTGCTTAATGGTGCTGAGCTGGTTGCTTACGATATTGTTCTGCACATGGATGCGGTCATAGGCTATCTGGGCCTTGACAATCTCTTCCTCCAAGAGGGTCTGCTGACGACGGACTTCCCTTCGCTGACGGAGCAACGGACGCAGGTAGGTGAACCACATGAGGGGCAACAGACTGGCTATGAGCAAGAGAACCACCACCATGGCAATGTTGGCTATGAGTTCGCCCTGCTCTTTCTTCTTGCTATAGTCGGGCAGGGTCTTATCAGCCGTAGCCTGCTTATAGAGCTGGGTGTAGAGATAGTTGTAATACTGATAGCGATGCCACTGGTGCAGGGCAAGGGCTGCTACTGCTGTCTCATTATAGATGGAGAGGAAGGTGACCTGCTTATCTTCAGGCACATCGAGAGAGTTGTGGGTGAAGGTCTTGCAGGTGTCGGCATAGAGTGAAGCCTCACGGAAGCGCCCTTCCACATTGCACTGATAGAGCGAGTCGGCATAGCGTTCGATGTCGTCGCCTGGCTTAGCGAAGGCACTCTGGCTGACTGACATGACGAGCAGCATGATGAGCATCTTCAGCACTGAAGGCAGCGTGAAGGTGATGGTGGTGCCTTTGCCCACCGCTGACTGTGCCTCGATGTGGCATACGGAGAAGATGCTCGAAATCTTGCGATAGCGGTCGATGATACCTCGGCAGTTCTGCAATCCGAAACCATAGCCTCCCCTACCCTCCTGAGCCTCGTCTTTGAGGGGTTTGACCTCGAAGAGGTGTTCAAGCTGGGTGGCTGTCATGCCCTTGCCAGTATCGGCAATGGATATGGAGAGGCTGTCTTGCCTTGCAAGCGTAGCTCCTCGTCCGGTTACAGGCTGAGGGGTGAGGGTGATGGTTATCTTGCCCTTGCCAGTGATAGCCTTGCGGGCATTGTCGATGAGGGTGTTGATGATGAAGAGTGTGAGGCTCTTATCGGCTCGCACCATATGACCCTCTAAATCTCCCTTAAAGGGAGACTTGGGGTTAGTTTCTTCCACATTAAGGGTTATTCCCTGCGCAGCAAGGTTCTGACGCGACTGCTCAACGATGGAGAGGATGTCAGATATGGGGAAGGTCTCAATCTTAGGACTTATCTTGCCCTGATTGAGTTTTATCCACTGGGTGAGCATGGCGTTCTGCTGCTCTATGTCGCGGGTTATCTCACGGGCATAGTCGTTATCCTTACGGGCAACGGCATGGCGCAGACGCTCGATCAGGGACAGCATACCGCTTATAATACTCACGCGCGCGCGTTGCTCCACCATGGCTCGCTGGGCATCGCTATACTGAAGTCGAAGGATGGAGAGCTGATCGCGAAGGGTGTCGAGGTCGTTCTTCTCGCCCTCCTTGGCACTCTTGCGATGGCGCAGGCGCACAAGCACCACGGCAATGATGCACAACAGAAGGAAGACGGCAAAGGCGAGAGCCACAAGCATCCAGATGCGATGGGTGGTGTTCTCGAGGGTTATGATGCGAGCCTCATACTGACGGTCCTGACGGGTGGAGTCCTGCAGGTCGAGATACTGGTTGCGATAGTGGTCGCTCATGACCTTATCGTCAAGGGCTGCATAGGACATGGACATCTGTTCGCTGACGCTCGCCTTGAGGTCGGGCATGGAGTCGATGGCAGGATTGGCGAGTGCATTGTTAAGGCACTGCAGCGAGGTGTAGGCATCGCCAATGTAGAAATAGCAGGTAGCAAGGTTGCGCCAGGCATTGGCTGTGTAGTAGTAGTCTTTCTGCTTGAGAAAGATGTTGAGCGCCCTCTGGGCAAGGTTGCCCGCAAGGAGCGAGTCGGCTACGCCATCCTCATTGATATATCGCAGCGAGGCAGGGTCAAACTCCTTTATCACCCCCATAATGCTGTCGATGAGCAGATACTGGCTGAGCCACTGCATGGAGATAGCCTTATATTTATCTACCCCGTTGCGCGAGGCAAGGATATAGCTCTGCATGAGGCAGTCGTAACCTTGCTCTATGCTCTTGCGGTTCTTGCGGATGCCATAGGGATGGTAGCCTGCCTGCCCCTGATGCACAAGGTAGTTGAGCCACAGCATGGTATCGACGTTGAGGTTGAGTGATTTATCTTGGGCAAGACTGTCAACAACCCTGACAGCCTCGCGACGGTTGCCTATCTGGAGCAGGTAGTCAGAATAGATAATGTTGTAATAACCCTTGGAGAGCAGAAACTGGTGCAGTTCGGCATCGGAAAGGGAATTCTGACGTGAGGAGTATTTCACGATGAGTTTTTCGGCATTATTCTTATGCAGATAGAAATTAAGGTTGTCCGCCTTACGCTGACACTGGCGCATAGCCTTCACTTCGCGCTCGAGGGCGCTGAGATTGTCGGCATCGCTATGCCTGCTGCATGCCCCACTCACGATGAGCAGGGAAAAGAAAAGGCTCCACATGACCATGAGCCATGCAGAGCCGTTATGCTGGAATGTTATAGAGTTTTTCATCTATCACATTCTTTAGTCTGGTAAATTAAGCGCGAGCCTCAGCGCAGTAGCCGAGAGCCTCCTTACACTTATCAGTAACGTACTTCCAGTCGCCAGCAGCAACTTTGTCCTTAGGGAAGAGCTTAGAGCCCATGCCTACGCAGAATACGCCAGCCTTGAACCACTTCTCGAGGTTCTCCTTCTCAGGAGCAACACCACCAGTAACCATGATCTTAGACCAAGGCATTGGTGCCATCAGACCCTTGATGAGGTTAGGACCTACAACGTCGCCAGGGAATACCTTAGTGAAGTCGCAACCTACCTCCTGAGCCTTACCAATCTCAGATGGTGTGAGGCAGCCTGGGCAGTATGTCACGCAACGACGGTTGCAGACAACAGCGATATCAGGGTTGAAGAGAGGACCTACAACGAAGTTTGCACCCAGCTGGATGTAGAGAGATGCTGTAGGAGCGTCAACTACAGAACCAATGCCGAGAGCCAGCTCTGGGCACTCCTTGTTAACCCACTTAGAGAGCTCGCCGAATACCTCGTGAGCGAAGTCGCCACGGTTAGTGAACTCGAAAGCGCGAACACCACCCTCGTAGCAAGCCTTAATAACGTTCTTACAAACTTCAACGTCCTTGTTGTAGAAAACAGGAACCATAGGTGCCTCGGCAATTTTAGCCATCACCTGAAACTTATCAAATTTTGCCATCTTTTTTGTGAATTAAAGAAATATCAAGGTCCTTAAGGCCGTTAATGACCTTAAAGACCTTTTGATTGAACAATCTTACGGATTAGCGCTGAACGCGGCCGTTAGCGTTACCACCAGCGAGAGACTCTACCTCAGCAACACCTACGAGGTTGTAGTCACCATTGATAGTGTGCTTGAGAGCTGATGCTGCAACAGCGAACTCGAGAGCCTCGCCCTGAGTTGGCTTGGTGAGCAGACCGTGGATAAGACCACCAGAGAATGAGTCACCACCACCTACGCGGTCGATGATTGGGTTAATCTCATAACGCTTAGACTGATAGAACTCCTTACCGTCATAGATAAGAGCCTTCCAGCCATTGAATGTAGCAGAGAATGACTCACGAAGTGTAGAAACAACATACTTGAAGCCAAACTGCTCCTTCATCTGCTTGAAGATGCCTCGTAGCCAGCAGCGTTAGTCTCGCCACCCTCTACGTCAGCCTCAGGTTTGAAGCCCAGACAGAGCTCTGCATCCTCCTCGTTACCGATACATACGTCAACATACTGCATGAGTGGACGCATGATAGAGATAGCCTTCTCTGAAGTCCACAACTTCTTACGGAAGTTCAGGTCAACAGATACTGTTACGCCATGACGCTTTGCAGCCTCACAAGCCAGCTTTGTCAGCTCAGCAGCCTTGTCAGAGATAGCTGGAGTGATACCAGACCAGTGGAACCAGTCAGCACCTTCCATGATAGCATCGAAATCAAAGTCAGAAGGATCAGCCTCAGCGATAGCAGAGTGTGCACGGTCGTAGATAACCTTAGATGGGCGCATAGAAGCACCTGTCTCACAGTAATAAAGACCTACGCGGTCACCACCACGAGCGATGTACTTGGTGTTAACACCATAACGACGCAGAGAGTTGACAGCAATCTGACCAATCTCGTGAGCTGGGAGCTTTGTTACGAGGTAAGCATCGTGACCATAGTTAGCACAGCTTACTGCTACGTTAGCCTCACCACCACCAGGGATGATACGGAAAATGTCTGTCTGAATGAAACGGTCCTGACCGTTTGGAGAAAGGCGGAGCATAATCTCGCCCAAAGTTACTACTTTTGCCATGTTAATTTGTTAGATTTAAAAAATTATACAAAATTGTATTTGATTAGGTACAATACTACATAGTGCGTGAAACAACTAGTGTACAAATTTAGCAAGTTTTTTTCATTATCCAAAGAATTTAGGCGAAAAAATAACTTTTTTGTGCTATTTTTGCAAAAAATATGGCTGTGTGTTCGCACAATTCACATTTTTTCTGTATTTTTGCAACTTGATATGCAACAAGCATAAACAAATAACATAAAACAAAAGCAACTCAATAGAAACACTCAGGGATAAACAAAAGAGCATTATGCCGTACGAAAGACTAACCATAAAGGATATAGCAGAGAGAGCAGGAGTATCTACAGGCACAGTGGACCGCGTGATACACAACAGACCAAATGTGTCGAAGAAATCTCTGGAAAAGGTCAACAAGGTTCTGTCTGAGATAAACTTTGAACCAAACATGTATGCGAGCGCGCTTGCCAACACACGTCGTTACGACTTCTTCTGCCTCATTCCGAAGCACGAAAGCGAAGCCTACTGGCAGGAAGTGGAGGAAGGACAGAAAAAATGTTGCGACACCAGACGAGACTTTCACGTACATATTAATATTAAGTATTACAAGCGTAACGACGACAAATCGTTTACAGAGCAATACGAGGCGATACTTGCCGAGAATCCCGACGGCGTGGTGATAGTGCCCACAAAGCTTGAGACCACACGAGTGTTTACTGACATACTGCACAAGGAGGACATACCATTCATACTGCTCGACTCCTACCTGCCTGACCTAAACCCACTGGCGTTCTACGGACAGGACTCATTCGCCAGCGGATATTTTGCAGCCAAGATGCTGATGCTGCTGGCAGCTCAGGAGAAAGAGATACTGCTGATGAAGCAGACGGTGGACGGCGAGAAGTTGCCATCTAAGCAGCAGGAGAACCGTGAGGTGGGCTTCATGCACTATATGAAGGAGCACTTCCCCAAGGTGAAAATCAACACCCTGGACCTCTCGCTCCTACAGACCAAGAAGCAGCATACCGTGTTGATGGAGAAATACTTCAGCCAGCACCCTGACACCCACCACTGCATAACGGTGAGTTCAAAGGCACACATAGTGGCTGAGTTCCTGCTCAAGACACATCGCTCTGACGTGCAGATAATGGGTTACGATATGGTGGCTAAGAACGCTGAATGCGTAAGGAAGGGAAGCATATCATTCCTCATAGCCCAGCACGGATATCAGCAGGGCTACTACAGCGTTGACGCACTGGTGCGCCACACCATACTGAAGAAGAACGTGACACCTGTCAACTACATGCCTATCGAGATACTCTCAAAGGAGAATGTGGACTTCTATCGAAGAACCCAAATCTAAGGACAAGGTGACTAAGGACAAAGGACTCCGAGCTCTGCTCGCCTGAGCACCTATGGAGCGCAAGACAAGGGACTAAATACAAAACATATATATCACTAAAAAAAATCCAAGACTATGGAACAGGCATTTCTGAAAATCAACCCTGCGGACAGCGTAGTAGTTTGTCTGCAGCCTCTGTCAAAAGGTACCGTAATCAACGTTGACGGCAAGGATGTAACACTGCTCGAGGACACACCAGCAGGTCACAAGGTGTTGCTCACTGACAAGAAAGAGGGCGAGAACATCATCAAATACGGCTACCCTATAGGTCACGCAAAGAAAGACCTGAAGGCTGGCACATGGGTAAACGAGAACAACCTGAAGACTAATCTCGCGGGTACTCTCGATTACACATATAACCCTGTAAACGAGAAACTTAACATAGCCAAAGAAAACAGAACCTTTAAAGCTTACAAGCGTAAGAATGGCGAGGTTGGTGTGCGCAACGAGATATGGATTGTGCCTACCGTGGGATGTGTGAACGGCATAGCTGAGGAACTGGTTAAGCGTCTGAAGGAAGAGACCCAGATGAAGGGTATCGACGACATTCACGCTTGGCACCACAATTTTGGCTGCTCACAGCTCTCTGAGGACCACGAGAACACCCGCAAGATACTTCGCGACATAGTTCTGCACCCAAATGCTGGTGCCGTATTGGTGCTCTCATTAGGATGTGAGAACAACCAGCCCCACGACTTCATGAAGACCCTTGGCGACTACGACCAGGACCGCATCAAGCTGCTCATCACTCAGGAAGTGGACGGCGACGAGGTAGAGGCTGGCATGGAGATACTCCGCGACCTCTACAAGAAGGCAAGTCAAGACGTGCGCGAGGAGGTGCCAGTAAGCAAGCTCCGCGTAGGACTGAAGTGTGGTGGCTCTGACGGATTCTCTGGCATCACCGCTAACCCTCTCGAGGGCGAATTCAGCGACTGGCTGGTGGCTCAAGGTGGCACATCAATACTGACTGAGGTGCCTGAGATGTTTGGTGCTGAGACAATACTGATGAACCGTTGTGAGAACGAGAAGTTGTTTGATCAGACCGTTTCACTCATCAATAACTTCAAGAACTACTTCCTCTCTCATGGAGAGCCTGTGGGCGAAAACCCATCACCAGGCAACAAGGCTGGTGGCATCTCAACACTTGAGGATAAGGCACTGGGCTGCACACAGAAGTGCGGACGTGCTCCTGTAAGCGGAGTGCTGGAGTATGGCGACCGTTTGCAGACAACGGGTCTGAACCTACTCTCTGCTCCTGGCAACGACCTCGTAGCCTCTACTGCTTTGGCTTCAGCAGGTTGCCACATGGTGCTCTTCACCACTGGTCGTGGCACACCATTCGGCACATTCGTTCCTACCATGAAGGTATCAACCAACTCTAACCTCTACAACCGCAAGAAGAACTGGATAGACTTCAACGCTGGGCAGTTGGTTGACGGCAAGACCATGAAGGAGCTGGTGCCTGAGTTCATAGACAAGGTGCTGGCTATCGCTTCAGGCGAGGAGAAGGCTAAGAACGAAATCAACGGCTATCGTGAGATTTCTATATTCAAGAACGGAGTAACTCTGTAATGAAAGCAATAAGTCCACTAATATTTTTTATCATAGTTTACCTCGCAACGTCAATCGTTGCGGGGGATTTTTATAAAGTGCCTATCACCGTGGCATTCATGCTTACGGCGATATTCGCTATTGCTGTCTCTAAGGGACATTTCAACAACCGCATACGAAAATTCAATCGTGGTGCAGGGCGAAAGAACCTCATGACCATGCTTTGGATATTCGTATTGGCTGGCGCCTTTGCCAACTCAGCTGAGAAGATGGGGTGTGTGGATTCATTCGTCAATCTCACCCTCGCCATAGTGCCCGCCGACACCCTGCTGGCTGGACTGTTCCTTGCATCATCGCTGATATCGCTCAGCATTGGCACAAGCGTAGGCACAATAGTGGCACTGACCCCTATAGCAGTGGGCATAGCAGGCGCCACAGGACTCTCCGTACCTATGCTCACAGGCATAGTGGTGGGTGGTTCGTTCTTTGGCGATAACCTCTCGTTCATTTCTGACACCACCGTGGTGGCTACCCAGTCGCAGGGATGCTCCATGAGCGATAAGTTTAAGACCAACATCTATATAGCCTTGCCTGCAGCCCTGGTGGTGATGTTCATCTACGCCATCATAGGCAACAACGTCACCCTACCCTCTGAGCCTCAAGTAGATAGCATTCTGAAGATAGTGCCCTATCTGGTGGTGCTCATTGTGGCTATCGTGGGAGTAAACGTGTTCATAGTACTCACCATAGGCATACTGCTGACAGGACTGCTCAACCTCTTTATGCCAAGCATAAACGGCGAAGGCGAACTGCCTCTCTACGCATGGTTTGGCAACATGGGCGAGGGCATCAGCAATATGGGTGAACTGATTATAGTATCGTTGTTGGCTGGAGGCATTCTGGAACTGATTCGTGCCAATGGCGGCATACGCTATATTATAAATAAGGTGATACATCGCATAGACAGTCCACGCAAGGCTGAGCTGTCTATTGCCACACTGGTGAGCCTGGTGGATGTGTGCACAGCCAATAACACCATCGCCATCATCACCGTTTCAGGCATAGCCAAGGAGATATCAACACGCTTCAACCTCGACCCACAACGAGTGGCAAGCATACTCGACACCTTCTCGTGCATCATGCAGGGCATCATACCTTATGGCGCACAGTTGCTTATGGCTGCAGCTCTTGCCCACTGCAATCCGCTCGACATAATTCCGCATCTGTACTACACCTATGCCCTACTCATTATGTCACTCCTATCCATAGCGTTAAGGTTTCCAAGAAGCAAGAAGGCGTAAAATAATTCATAATTCATAATGCATAATTCATAATTATTTTGTACCTTTAGATAAGGTTCTTTACACTCGGCAATCTAAAAATAAACAAGATTTATTTTGTAGTTTGCTCTCGTTTTTGTACCTTTGCAGTCAAATTCAATAAAGACTGATTATGTTGAAAGAAAAGATAGAGGCTCTCACCTCCGAAATAAACAACCTTACAGCAGCCACACTCGACGAGATTGAGGCTCTGCGTATTAAGTACCTTTCACGCAAAGGTGCCATCAACGACCTGATGGCTGACTTCCGCAATGTTGCTCCTGAAGAGAAGCGCGTCTTTGGTCCGCTGATTAACCAGGTCAAGGCTCTTGCATTTGACAAGATTAACGGTCTGCGCGACCAGCTCACCACTCAGGAGAGCGGCGACGAGGCTATAGACCTCACTCGCACCCCCTACCCTGTTCAGCTTGGCTCACGCCATCCGCTCTCCATCGTCAAGAACGAGATAGTGGAGATATTCCAGCGCATGGGCTTCACCCTTGCTGACGGACCAGAGGTAGAGGACGACCTGCACATCTTCACCAAGATGAACTTTGCGGCCGACCACCCTGCACGTGATATGCAGGACACCTTCTTCGTAGAGGAAAGCAAGCTGGGCGATGTGACCAAGAACATCCTTCTGCGTTCACACACCTCAAGCGTACAGGCTCGCGTGATGGAAAAGCAGCAGCCACCTATCCGCGTTATCTGCCCTGGAAGAGTATATCGTAACGAGGCTATCACAGCTCGTGCCCACTGCTTCTTCCACCAGATAGAGGGGCTCTACATAGACGAGAATGTATCATTCACCGACCTCAAGCAGGTTATGCTCACCTTTGCCCGTGAGCTCTTCGGTCCTGACACCAAGATACGTCTGCGCCCATCCTACTTCCCATTCACGGAGCCATCAGCAGAGATGGACATCTCTTGCCATATCTGTGGTGGTGTAGGTTGCGGATTCTGTAAGCACACTGGCTGGGTAGAGATTCTGGGTTGCGGAATGGTTGACCCTAACGTGCTTGAGCTCTGTGGCATCGACTCAAAGAAATACTCAGGCTATGCCTTCGGTCTCGGCGTTGAGCGCATCACCAACCTCAAGTATCAGGTTAGCGACCTCCGCATGTTCTCAGAGAACGACAAGCGTTTCCTCGAAGAATTTACTGCAGCAAACTAAAAATAGATTATAAAGAATAAATAATAGATTATAAATAAAGAAATAGGTCTGTGAAAGAATCACAGACCTATTTTTGTTTCTATGTGTAGGGCTTTTATTTCACCACTTTTATATGTGAAGGCTAAGCCGCTCTGTGGCGTAGCTTTGCTTTTACGTAGAATTAACTAGTAAATTTAAAGAATTAACCAGCTAATTTTGAAAATTAACTAGTTAATTTGAGTTAGAAGCTATGCACCTAGGGAAAGGGGCATTGTCTCTTACGAGTATATCAATACAAGGAACGAGAGTAGCCATCCTAACACAAGGCTCTGAATGATGCGATCTTTAAGCAGCACTTTGGTGGGGTCGCCAGTGTCTTCATCCACTATGGCGAGTTGCATGTAACGCAGCAATCCCATTATAACGAAGATACTTGTGAGATAGATATAGGGCGAGTTAAACTGGGCAACAACATCATCATCTACGGTGTACATGATATAGCAGACGAGCATTACGCTGCCTGTGATGGTAAGTGCCTCGTTGACAAAGGTGAGGTTGTAGCGACGAGTGTTATTGCGGGCTTGAACGCCTGTGCGCTCCAAACGCAACACGTCGTCACGACGCTTGGCTATGCCCAGGAACAGGGTGAGCAGGAAGGTCATCATGATGAGCCACTGACTGACATCGATGCCTGTTGCTGCACCTCCTGCCTGTATGCGGAGGATGAAACCAATGGAGATGGTGCAGACATCAATAATGGCATAGCGCTTGAGATAAGTGCAATAACCTATCTGCATAAACCAATAGATAACTATGACCATGATGGTGGAGAGACGAAGCGGTTGGCTGTCTATCAAAAACAGGGTCGCAATACTCAGGGCTAAGAGCAGGAGCATTATGGCATAGGCTGAGGTGATGCTTATCTTGCCGCTTGCCAAAGGACGATTGCACTTGACGGAATGGCGACGGTCGTCATCAACATCTATGATGTCATTTAGGCAGTATATGCTTGAGGCTGCAAAGGAAAAGGCAAAGAATGCTACCAACGTATTAAACATCAGTTGGATATCAAATATCTTCTCTCCAAAGAATATTGGAAAGAAAACGAACAGGTTCTTAATCCACTGGTTAGGACGGGTGAGTCTGAAGAGGTTGTAAATCATAAGGGGGGAAAGTTCAAGGGGGTTCAATGATTTATGCGATTTATCACCATCTTATACATCATGGAGAGCATGAGGGTGGCTATGATATATAGAAGCAGACCGTCGAAGATGTCTCCACCACGAGATATAGGGATGAATATCTTACGTGTAACAGGGTGTGCCACGAAGATGGCTGCTGAAAGTGCTCCAAGCCATATCACAGGTCGCAGGCAGAGCATAGGCAGGAGTTTGACAAATGAAACGTGAAGAAGCACTATGAATACTGGTACAAAGAGCCAGAGCCAGAAGTTGAGCGAAAAGAGCATCACACAGAGTAGTGAGAGGAACAGCATCAACAGCATAGCGCCTCGGGTGTAGAAGGGTTTCATGCGATTGTCATTTTCTACTCGAGCCAATAGCACTCCTAAGCCGAATGGCAACATGCCCCCAATACAGTTATAGCGCAACCAGTTGAGGGTATTGCCCTCAGGATTGCCGTAACAAAATGCCTGAGCTATAGTACATATCACTATCAATGCCATCGTCCATCCCCAATGCCTCTTATACATTATGAGACGATAAATGATGTAGAGTTGCATCATGAGACCAAAGAACCAGTATGGTCCAGGCCATATAGCATGGTCGGGGTCAGGAAAGAAATTGACCGTCATGGTGAGCATACCAAGCAGTTCTGTCCACGACCAATGATGATGACCAGGCGTAACCCAATCGACCATAGCAAAGACCACGAAGCCTAAGAGCATCATAGGGAAAAGCTTCATGAAATGATGCTTAACGAAGGAGAATGCTCCGCTTCCGAATCCGCTAAACGCAGGCAGAGACTGGTTTTCATATTTCTTTACCAGTCCATAACCTGAGAGGAAGAGGAAAATGGGCACTCCGTAATGTCCAAAGAAAGAGAACAGATGGTAGATAAGATTACCTGAAGGACTGCTGAGCTCCACCATCATACGGTCAACATTATGCTGTATGAACTGATACTCGTTCTCCTTCACCATAGGACCTAACCAATGGAGATAATTATGCATAAAGATGCCCACAATGGCTAAGCCACGCATAGCCGAACATTGTTCTCTACTTAATAGCGTCATAATCTACGGTATTCTTAATTATTCTCTTTCTGTCAGCGTTATACTGAGGAGAGAGCAAATCATATTCTGGACGATAGTATTTGCTGTGGATGCCAGCCAGTCCGAGCAGCAGGTGGGATGTGGCATCAGTCATAAATTTCTTGCCCTTAGCTCGCTTTATAGCTCTGAACACCTCAGGGTGGTTTCTGCGATATTTAGGAGTGCAGTATATCCACATAGGAATGCGGAACTCCTCATCAGCCAAGCGCTTGGTGATGACGGCATCGTGCATTCGACCGCAGAAGTGACGGGCTCCTGGTCCGAAAACCTCCTCACCATGATCTGGCATATAGATGATAACAGCATCCTGCTTCTTGAAACGCTCAACAATCTGGTTGACCACCGAGTCGTTATACCACACGGCATTATCGTAATCAGCCATCATCTTACGACGCCTTGCAGGCATATCCATATCATTAGGATAGGTGTCAGCACCCCAACGCTTCTTGGAGTTAGGACAGCGGATGCGATAGTTCACATGCTGACCCATAAGGTGGAAGATGAAGAGATTTGGCTGAACGTTAACGATATCGTTAACGTGTAAGTTATCATAATCGCTGAGCAAGCCCTCATCGAAGACATGGAGCTTATCGTTGCGTACATCAAACTGCTCAGCAGAGAGTTTCTCATTATTTATAAAGAAGCCACCTGAGAAATCATAGACAGCCTCCTTAGCCTGAGGCAGGAACTGGTTGGTAAGGAACGTTACCTTATAGCCAGCCTTGCGGAACATCTGACAGAACAGCGGATAGTCGCACCAGTCGGCTGTATCGCCCACGCAATAGGTGGTCATAAGGTGCTTGAAGACAAAGCTGGTAAGATTCCAGGGTGCTATGGCATCATCAAGTTTAGTGAGCAAGCCCGTTTTCTCAAGTCTCACCTGATTAGGCATATTCTTCTTTTCGTAGCCATAGAGCTGGGCATGACGCTTATTGAAACTCTCGCCTATAATCAGCACTATATTGGTGCTCTTTATATCGCAGGAATCAACCTCAGCCTTATCGAGCGTAGCCATCAGATTATCCAACTGACGGGCAATCAACTGGTTGCTGCGAATGGAGAAGGCAAGACGCATAGGAGGCTGATACATCTCAGTATGCGGTCTGTAAGCCAAAGAATGCTCCACTTCACCTATCGTCTGTTTCGACATAGTTTCCTGATAAAGAGTCTTGTTCTCGTATGCTCCAAAATAAGCCGAAGCAACAAGAGCAGCAACAATCAGTATGTCGATAAGCAAAGCTACATATTTCTTCATCCTCATCTTGGGCATCTTAAACTTCAGCATACGGCATGTCAGCACCATAATAAGATGACAAAGAGGAACGAGCAGTATTATGCCCACCTCGCTGAGGAAAATGTCAGGAGAAAGATAATTCTGAAAAAACTCCGTAGCCTCGTTACTATTGGTTTCGCCCACAAGCAGAAGCATGGAGGGGTTTATCGTAGTACCAAACTTAACAAAGCAGAACGTGTCTATCACATAGAGTGGATAGAGGAAGCAGTATATCACAGCCTTGACCAAAAGGCGGAGCCTAAACCTCCTAATGCGTTCAGGAATGAAACAAACCAATGCCGACAACAGATAGACATCCAAAAACAACTCCCAAGGAGCGTTCTCGTACATCTGAGCACCTTTCCAATTAGGAATGGTGACAATACTGCTCACAATACCAAGCAGGTACATGAACAGGAAAAACCTTGTGGCTATCGGTTTTAACAATATCGGCATAACACATGCAAAATTAGGCAATTTTTCTGAAAACAAAAAATAATCAGATTAAAAGATTATGAATTTGAAAAAAAATATGTACTTTTGTACCATGAGTATATCAAACATACAATTAGGAAACATCTCCAAATATCGTGGAGAGTTGATGGGCTTTGCCATCATTATCGTGATGCTTTTCCATGTGTCGCTGTCAAAGACGAGTCCTTGGTTCGGACTGAGACGCATGGGAAATCTGGGTGTTGACATCTTCTTCTTCCTCTCTGGTATTGGGCTATGGTATTCGTGGAGCAAGCAGCAACTCTACGGAAAGTTCTATATGAACAGAGCTTTGCGCATATACCCAGCGTGGCTCATCATAGCAGGATACTTCTACCTGAGCCATTTCCACGTGGGAAGAGCAAGTTATGCCCTACCCTTCGGAGGCACTGGTGATGCTACCTTGAACAGCTACATAGACCTTGCTGGCGACATCCTCATCAACTGGGACTTCTGGCTACATGACGAACTGACCTTCTGGTATGTGCCAGCCACGATGATGATGTATCTCTTTGCCCCACTCTACATGCAACTGCTACGCAAAGACCGCATATTTCAATGGTTGCTCGTGCTACCACTAATGTGGTGCATCATTATGATGTATGTAGTGCCCGTGCACAAGGCAGTTGGACATATCGAGATATTCTGGAGTCGCATACCTATATTTATGTTGGGACTGAACTGTGCTGAAGCCGTTAAGCAAGGCGTGACCCTGAACAAACGCACATGGTGGATGATAGCCTTCTTCTTTGCTCTAAGTCTGTGGTCATGCGTATGGCTAGAGCAGTATCGTCACGGCAAGTTCCCACTCTACACGGAGAGGATGTTGTACATAGTATTGGCTATGACAACCATACTTATTATGGCTAAGGCTTTTGACGCAATGGCAGAAGGCAAACTATCTTTTGTCAACAAGTTCTTCAGTTGGGTGGGTGGATTCTCACTTGAAATTTACCTAGTACATGTGGAGTTCATACTAAAACCCATAGAGCGACAGCACTGGGGCTATTGGCCTTCATTTTTCCTTACCCTGGCAATTTCACTGCCAATAGCATGGCTGATACATAAGATTTGTACTATAATAATAAATAAGGTAAAGATTTATATCTGATATGATACGAGTAGGTATGGGATATGACGTCCACCAGTTAGTTGAGGGACGCGACCTCTGGCTTGGAGGCATAAAGATAGAACACACTCATGGTTTGTTAGGTCATAGCGATGCCGACGTTCTGATTCACGCTATATGCGATGCCCTGCTTGGAGCAGCAAACATGCGTGATATAGGCTATCACTTTCCTGATACTGCAGCGGAAACAGACGGCATAGACTCTAAAATTCTGTTGAAAAAAACTATTACACTTATTGCAACAAAAGGTTACAAACTGGGCAACATCGACTGCACGGTATGTGCCGAGCAGCCTAAACTGAATCCACATATAGAGAGAATGAGGGAGTGCCTGGCAAAGGTTATGGATACCGACCCAGACAACGTGAGCATAAAGGCTACGACAACAGAGAGACTCGGTTTCACGGGAAGAAAAGAAGGCATCAGCGCCTATGCCGTAGCATTAATCGAGAAATAAAAGTCTATCTATACGACATAAAAAAAACAATGACTAAACGTTTAGCCATTGTTTTTGTTTATGTATATTTGTCATTATTTCCTTATTGCCGATACTACTACTGCAGCCATTGTAGCAATCGTAGAACCTATGCCAACCCACATTGAAGTCTTTGTCGGATCAACTGTGGTATGACGCTCTGGCAATACTATAGAGCATCCAGGCTCAACCTTTGCACCATCCTTAATCATCTGGGCACTACCATTCTGATAGACTATATAAGCCCATTTGCGGTTAGCGCGTCCACGTGCTCCACCCTGCTGCATAAAGTATTTCACGCTCTTGCCCTTGACATAAGGAACTGTATTCTCGTATGGTACAGCACCTGTTATTCTGACAGTATTGTTAATCTCTTCAACTATCACACGATCACCGTCACGTAACACAAGATCATCAACGCCACCAGGATTCTTCAGTGCTGACTGCAGATTTACAGCTACTCGATAAATATCCTCATGAGTATATTTTTCTTGCAAGAGAGAGTCAGCGAAGAGATATCTCTCATCTGCACCAGTAGAAGTAGTTGTAGCATAGGCATGAGCACGATCCGCACGATTAGTAATAAGGGTATTTGCACGACGACGACGTTCTTCATCATTCATCTTGCGTAATACATAAGTACCGTTAGTAGCTGCTCGTGGAGTCAAACCTCCAGCCATCTTGATAACATCACTTACTCGTGTCTGGTCCTTAACAATACCATAATAACCTTCAGAAACCACTTCACCCTCAATCTGGACATTAGACTGTTCTGTATATCCAGGTGCTTTGGTTACATATACCTCATCGAAAGGCTGAAGTTTGAAACCTGGTTGCCCCTCAACTACAAAACCGTTTACCAAGGTCATCTCAAAGGATTGTGAACGAGCCTCCTGACCTGAAGCGCCCTCATCAACCTGAGAAAGAATGCGTCTGTTAACCCTGACCTTGTTGGATGCACCATTTTTCAGTCCGCCAGCCTGAAGTACGAAGTCTTCTACCGTCATACCATCAGCATACTGATAGGTACCTGGATAATACACCTCACCATAAATCTTCAGTTTGCGTTCATCTGTCAAGTCTTTACGTGAAGGAATGAAGAGTACATCCTCATTACACAAAGGAATATCAGGCTGTGTTCCATCCATAACGCCCTGAATATCTATAGAAATGACCTCAAGTGTACGATCTGCCTTCAAACGATGCATAACAGCATGCTGGGTGAAAGCATCCTCACGTAATCCGTCTGCCACCTCTATAAGTCCCTTAACCGTTGTCACCTCTCCACCTAACTGATATAGTCCTGGACGGAAGACTGCTCCCTTAAGTTCTACAGTATTTGCATAACGAGGAAGGATAGAATCAACACTTACAGAGTCTTCATCACTGACACGGAATGAAGCCATATCAAACTCTGTTACATTAAATACGCCATATTCCTTACCGTTCTTACGAACCAGACGTACACTCTTGGTGTAGGCATCACCTGTGAAGCCACCTGCATATTTGAGAAGAGTCTGAACGCTTTCAGTCTTCTTCATCTCATAATACATAGGACGCTTCACCTTACCTGTGATATTTACGAGGCAGTCGTATGGCCCTACGACAATTACATCATTATCAGCAAGACGCACATTTCCTGTCAGTTTGCCATTGAGAATGTAATCATAAATATCAACATTTGAAACCAGACGTCCTGCACGATACACCTTTATATTACGTAGTGTACCTATCTCACTGGTGCCACCAGCCATATACAGAGCATGGAACACACTGGCGAAAGCAGAGAGAGTGTATGTGCCTGGAGCTTTTACCTCACCCATCACGTTAACCATTATGGTGCGTGTCTGACCAACCGTAAGTTTGATGTTTGAAGAAGAGTAACGTGAACCTAAGGTAGAGCGAAGGCGGGCATTAGCCTGACCTACTGTAAGTCCACTCACCTGAACAGGACCAAAGCCTTCAATGTTTATGAAACCATCGGGAGTGACAGTTGCCTGTACGCTTTTCTGTGAAGCTCCATAGATATCTACAAACACCGCATCACCAGGCCCTAAAACATAGTTATGTGGCGTAGCAATATTCATGTTAGGCTCAAAGGAGAGGTTCTTGTTGTTGAATATATCACGACCAAATACCTTCTTGCGCTTTTTCAACTTCTCCTCTAACAATTTCTCCTTATAAGTCATGGAATCGGGCATGATATCGTTGAGCACGCTAACCATCTCCTCCTCATCGCCATAATTATCGGTCATTCTGTTGGTAGGCTTGCCGTATGACTCACTTAGCCCCATACTGTTCTCATTGTCATTATACTGACCACCACGCTGTGTAGTAGTATTGGCACTACGAGAACGGTTAGAGTCTTCTGTTACCTCAGAGCTTCTTGCTCCCCCCATGGAAGATTTCCCCATTCCCTGATAGGTGCGACGCAGTTTCTGCAATCTTGACACACTGACGCCTTTCTGCATCAGTTTGGTTACAATCTGGGACTGCGAAGTGCCTTTTTTCTGTTCTTTCTGAATAAAAGAGATTATTTGCGAGTCAGACATTGACTGGGCTATTGCACCATTAAAACTAATCAATGTCACTAAGGCTATAAGAAGAATTCTTTTCATTTCTATGATTTATATTTTTTAATATAATAACGTGATTTATGTTCTATTTATTGCACAAACGATTGCAAAGGTACGAAAAAACGTTCAAACAAACAAATAATTTGGTCAATTAAGAAAATATTCTTAATTTTGCACACCAATATGATAGACGTAAAGAACATATCAAAATCTTTCGGCAAACTACAAGTGCTGAAAGGAATAGATTTACACATTGACAAAGGAGAAGTGGTAAGTATTGTCGGACCAAGTGGTGCTGGCAAAACCACCTTACTACAAATAATGGGTACACTCGATAAAGCCGATAGCGGAACAATACGCATTAACGACATTGATATCAACAATTTATCATCAAATAAGTTGGCCGACTTTCGCAATAAAAACATTGGCTTCATCTTTCAGTTTCATCAGTTGTTACCAGAGTTTACAGCAGAGGAAAACATTCTGATTCCTGCCCTTATTGCAGGAACAAAAAAAAATGAGGCAAAGAAACGCGCTAAAGAGTTGCTCTCCTTCCTTAACCTAAGTGATAGAGCCAACCATAAACCCGCAGAACTATCGGGTGGAGAAAAACAACGTATAGCTGTTGCGAGAGCACTTATCAACAATCCAGCAGTAGTTTTTGCCGATGAGCCATCAGGTTCACTAGACTCACAAAACAAAAAAGAACTGCATCAACTTTTCTTTGACCTTAGAGATAAATATGGTCAGACCTTTGTAATAGTCACCCACGATGAGGAATTGTCTAAGCTCACAGACAGAACCATACATATTGTTGATGGTACAATAAGTTTACCTAACACAGAAGAATTATAGTCTTATGGCACATTTGAAATTAGGACAGAAAAATACGCTGAAAGCTGCATGGAAGGTGGATTTTGGCATGTACCTTGAGGGTGGTGGCTATGAAGGCAAGATTCTTTTGCCTGAACGTTATGTGCCTGAAGACCTTGAAGTGGGTGACGAAATAGAGGTGTTCCTGTATCTTGATAATGAGGAAAGACTCATAGCCACTACGCAAGAGCCAAAGGCTATGGTTGGCGATTTTGCATATCTTGAAGTGGCATGGGTCAACGAATTCGGAGCATTCCTTGACTGGGGGCTTATGAAAGACCTTTTCTGCCCCTTCCGCGAACAAAAACGCAGGATGCAGCAGGGACACTCCTACATTGTACACGTACATATAGATGAGGAAAGCTATCGCATTATGGCTTCTGCAAAGGTAGAAAAATTCATAGAACCCCTGCCTGCAGATTACGCACCTGGTCAAGAAGTAGACTTGCTTATATGGCAAAAGACCGACTTAGGCTTTAAAGTTATCATTGACAATAAATATGCAGGGTTACTATATGACTCTCAAGTGTTTACACAACTGCATACAGGTGACAAGGTGCGCGGTTTTATCTCTAATATACGTCCAGACGGCAAAGTTGACTGTGCTTTACAGAAAAGTGGACGCGAGCATACTACCGATTTCTCAGCCAAACTGCTAAAATATCTCGAATCACGAGGTGGACGATGCTGGTTGGGTGACAAAAGTTCGGCAGAAGAAATTAAGGCACAGTTCGGCGTGAGCAAACGTACATACAAACAGGCAATAGGCAATTTATATAAGCGCCACCTTATAGAAATAACTGAAAACGGCATTGTACTTCTATAATTTGCCTTGAGAAACTTGATTTAAATTATTAAAAAACTTTAAAATCGGATTGTCTAAAATGTAATCTTTGGTCAATTCAGAAAAAAGTAGTACCTTTGCACACTGTTTGGAATAAGTATCACTTAACGATCTTAAAAAAGTAAAAGATAGAGATGTCTAAAGTTTGTCAAATCACCGGCAAGAAGGCAATGATCGGTAACAATGTTTCTCACTCTAAGCACCGCACAAAGCGCAGCTTCGATGTGAACCTCTTCTCTAAGAAGTTCTTCTATGTAGAGGAGGACTGTTGGATCAGCCTTAAGATTTCTGCTGCTGGCCTGCGTATGATCAACAAAGTTGGTCTTGATGCAGCCCTTAAGCAGGCTGTAGCAAAAGGCTACGTAGATTGGAAAGATATTAAAGTAATAGGAGAATAAGCACCATGGCAAAAAAAGCAAAAGGTAATCGTGTACAGGTAATTCTGGAGTGCACCGAGATAAAGAACAGCGGTTTGCCAGGTACAAGCCGTTATATTACAACAAAGAACCGTAAGAACACTCCTGAGCGTCTTGAGTTGATGAAGTATAACCCAATCCTCAAGAAGATGACTCTTCATAAGGAGATCAAGTAATTGCGTTTCAAGGATTAACATTTTAAATTCAAATAATTAACTATGGCTAAGAAAGCGGTCGCTACCCTCCATGAAGGCTCATCGGACGGTCGCGCTTACACAAAGGTTATCAAGATGGTAAAGAGCCCTAAGACTGGCGCTTACATCTTTGACGAGCACATGGTTCGTAATGAGGAAGTTGACGCATTCTTCAAGGGATAATAAATCTCATAGAGAATTGCATAAAAAAAGATAGAAGGTTGCATTCGTTTAACTAAGCGTTTGTAACCTTTTTTGGTTATTCAGTATATCACAACAATCCTAAACACCATTAGCACAATGGACAATTTCAAAGTCGTAATAGTAGAAGACGTGCCACTGGAGATGAAAGGCACCGAGGGACTGCTTCGGGCTGAAGTGCCTGAAGCTGAGATTATAGGTACAGCACAAACAGAAGCTGAATATCTTAAACTGATGAAGACGGCTGAACCTGACCTGGTTCTACTTGACTTGGGATTACAAGGTAGCACTACCATCGGTGTAGAACTCTGCCGAAACACTAAAGCCGAGCACAAAAACGTAAAAGTGTTAGTATTCACCGGCGAGATACTCAACGAAAAACTTTGGGTGGACGTACTTGATGCTGGTGCAGACGGTATAATTCTTAAGACTGGAGAAATGCTTACCAGAACAGACGTAATCAATGTAATGTCTGGAAAGAAGTATGTATTCAACCAGCCTATAATGGAGGTTATCGTCAACAATTTCAGGAACAGCATATCAGGAGAGATACTGAGACAGGAGGCAAGCATCGGATATAGCATTGACGAATATGACGAACGTTTCTTACGTCATCTGGCATTAGGATACACCAAAGAACAGATAACAGGTCTTCGAGGAATGCCTTTCGGCGTTAAGAGTCTTGAGAAAAGACAAGCCGACCTCATACAAAAGCTCTTTCCTAATGGACATAAGCAGAGTGTCAATGCGTTAAGGTTAGTAACGAGAGCTTTCCAACTACACATATTAGACCCTCAAAATCTCGAGGCAGACGAAGAATAAAGATTTTTAGTTATAATTTCATAACAGCACAAAAGAAAATTACTCATTTTCTTGGTTAATTACCATAAAATGAGTAATTTTGCATTCAATCTGCGCGCACACGTGCGTGTACGTACATATAAAATTATGTGCGCAATAGCAAACTCGAAGAAAACGATTAATAAAAATAACAAAACCATTATGAAAAATAAACTTCGCAGCAGTGTCTGCACAGAAGGTCGCCGTATGGCAGGAGCAAGAGCTCTATGGGTCGCTAACGGAATGAAGCATGAACAGTTTGGTAAGCCTATCATCGCTATAGTCAACTCTTTTACACAATTTGTTCCTGGTCACACCCATCTGCATGAGATCGGACAGATTGTAAAGAAGGAGATTGAGGCTCTTGGATGCTATGCAGCAGAATTCAATACCATCGCTGTAGATGATGGTATTGCAATGGGACATGACGGCATGCTCTACTCTTTGCCATCACGCGATGTAATTGCCGACTCTGTGGAGTATATGGTTAATGCTCACAAGGCAGATGCTATAATTTGCATCTCTAACTGCGATAAGGTTACACCAGGTATGCTGATGGCAGCAATGCGTCTTAACATTCCTGCTGTCTTTGTTTCTGGCGGTCCTATGGAGGCTGGTCAGTATAAGGGTGAGAATGCGGACCTTATCACAGCCATGGTTAAAGGTGGTGATCCAACAGTTTCAGACGAGGAACTCAAGGAGATAGAACAATGTGCGTGTCCTGGATGTGGAGCATGCTCTGGTATGTTCACTGCCAACTCTATGAACTCACTTACTGAGGCTATCGGTTTGTCATTACCTGGCAATGGTTCAATACTTGCAACTCACGTAAACCGTGTACAGCTCTTTAAAGATGCAGCAAAACTCATTGTAAAGAATGCTTTCGCATATTATGAGGACGGCGATGAATCTGTTCTTCCTCGTTCTATTGCTACTCGTCAGGCTTTCCTTAACGCTATGACTCTTGACATCGCTATGGGTGCATCTACTAACACTGTTCTCCACCTCCTTGCTGTTGCACAGGAAGGCGAAGTTGACTTCAAGATGTCAGACATTGACGCTCTTTCTCGCAAGGTTCCTTTCCTCTGCAAACTGGCTCCGAACTGGCAGAAGTATTCTATTCAGGAAGAGAATCGTGCAGGTGGTATTCTCGGCATTCTTGGAGAACTGGCAAAAGGCAATCTGCTTGATCTTTCCTGCAAGCGTGTGAATGGTGCAACACTCGGTGAGGATATAAAGAAATACTCTATTACTGGTGACACCATCGACCCAGAGGCTTCACGCATCTATCACTCTGCACCTGGACGTAAGTTCTCTAATGTTATGGGATCACAAGACGCTCAGTGGGAAAGTCTTGATACTGACCGAGTTAACGGATGTATCCGCGACATTGAGCATGCATACACAAAGGATGGCGGACTTGCAGTACTCTTTGGCAACATCGCACAGGATGGTTGTGTAGTAAAGACTGCTGGTGTAGCACCTGAGTTATGGCATTTCGAGGGTCCTGCAGTAGTGTTTGATTCTCAGGAAGATGCCTGCGATGGCATTCTCGGTGGCAAGGTTAAGAAGGGTGACTGTGTAGTCATCACCCATGAAGGTCCTAAGGGCGGTCCCGGTATGCAGGAGATGCTCTACCCTACTTCATACATCAAGTCTATGCACATGGGTAAAGAGTGTGCGCTTATCACTGACGGTCGTTTCTCAGGTGGTACATCAGGACTGTCTATCGGACACATCTCTCCTGAGGCTGCAAGCGGTGGCAACATAGGTAAGATTAAGGATGGCGACATCATCGTTATAGATATCCCTTCACGCTCTATCAACGTAAAACTTTCAGACGAGGAACTTGCTGCACGTCCACAGCAGCCTCTAAAGCGTAACCGAGTTATCAGCAAGGCTCTGCGTGCGTATGCACAGTCTGTATCTTCTGCCGATAAGGGTGGCGTAAGAATCATCGATTAAAACATATATAGACACTATAGATACTATAGAAAGAAAAAGAATGGAAAAGATTACTGGTGGAGAAGCACTGATGCTTTCACTTAAGGCTGAGGGCGTTAAAACCATTTTTGGTTACCCTGGAGGTGCCATAATGCCAACATACGACTCCCTCTATGACTATACACGTGGTGAGAAGAAAGCCTTCGACCACATACTGGTACGCCACGAGCAGGCTGCCGCACACGCTGCAGAAGGCTATGCACGCGTTAGTGGCAACGTAGGTGTAACACTTGTTACTTCTGGTCCTGGTGTAACAAACACCCTCACTGGCGTAGCAGATGCCATGATGGACTCTACACCTATAGTCGTCATTGCTGGTCAGGTAACTACCAGCGTACTCGGAAGTGATGCTTTTCAGGAAGTTGACCTTGTTGACGTTGCACAGCCTATCACTAAGTGGGCTTACCAGATACGTTCGGCAAAAGACGTAGCATGGGCTGTAAGCCGTGCTTTCTTTATAGCTCGTTCTGGTCGTCCAGGTCCAGTAGTGCTGGACTTCACCAAGAATGCACAGACTGAATTAATCGACTACGTACCAGCCAATGTTGACTTCATACGCAGCTACGTTCCATATCCTACTCCAAGAGAGGAGGATATCAAGGCTGCCGCAGAAATCATCAATAATGCGAAAAAGCCTATGGCTCTCGTAGGACAAGGCGTAGAACTCGGCAATGCCCAGGAAGAACTGAGAACCTTCCTTGAAAAAGCCGACATCCCTGCAGGACGTACACTGATGGGACTCTCTGCCCTACCCTCTAACCATAAACTCAATATGGGTATGCTCGGTATGCACGGCTCTTTTTCTGTTAACCTCAAGGAGCAGGAGGCAGACGTACTGATAGCTATCGGCATGCGTTTCTCTGACCGCGTGACAGGTAATCTGGAGCGTTATGCTAAGCAAGCCAAGATTATACATCTTGACATAGACCCTTCCGAGATTGACAAGTGTGTAAAGACCACCGTTTCCATAATAGGAGATTGTAAGCAGTCTTTGCCTGCTCTTACCGCCCTCGTCAACAAGGCCGACCACTCTGACTGGAAAGAGTCTTTCCAACCTTTGCGCCAGAAAGAGATTGAGAAAGTAATCACTCCTGCAACAAAACCTACGGAAGGTCCGCTACTCATGGGTGAAGTTGCACATGCCGTTGCCAAGGCAACTAACTCTGAGTCTGTACTTGTAACCGACGTAGGTCAGAACCAGCTTATGTCTGCACGCTACTTCAAATATCATAAGAACCGTAGTATCATCACTTCCGGCGGTATGGGCACTATGGGCTACGGTCTGCCAGCAGCTATGGGTGCTACCTACGGAGCTCCAGACCGTACCATCTGTTGCTTTATGGGTGATGGTGGCCTGCAGATGATGATACAGGAATTTGGTACCATAATGGAGCACCATATTCCTGTCAAGATGATTCTGCTCAACAATAATTATCTGGGCAACGTAAGGCAGTGGCAAGACATGTTCTTCAACCACAAGCAGTCATTCACCCCAATGACTAATCCTGACTTTGGCAAGATTGCAGAAGCATACGGCATCGCATTCCGTCGCTGCGCCGAGCGTGCAGATCTGCAAGATGCCATTAAGGAGATGCTTGACACCGATGGTCCGTTCCTTCTTGAGACAATCATCAAGCCTGACGCTAATGTTGAGCCTATGACCGCTCCTGGCAAGGCTGTTGACGAAATGATACTGAACATTGATTGCTAAAACTATAAAATTCCATAGACCATCATTATAAAAATGAGCGATAACAACAATAACACACTTTACACCCTGCAAGTATATACCGAGAACATGGCTGGTATGCTTAACCAGATAACAGGCGTATTTACCCGCAGGCAGATCAATATCGAGTCGCTGAATGTATCGCCTTCATCTATAAAAGGCATACACAAATACACTATCACCGCATTCAGCGATGAAGAGACCATCAAGAAGGTGGTAAAGCAGATAGAGAAAAAGATAGACGTGGTAAAGGCGCACTTCTATACCAGTGAGGATATATTCCATGTTGAGGTGGCACTCTTCAAGCTTTCTACCGATAAGGTGATGGCAGACCCTAATATCTCACGCGCCATACGCCATTCTTCAGCGCGCATAACTGAGGTTAACTCTACTTTCTGCATTGCAGTATGTGAAGGCACTACATCTGATATCCTCGCACTTTTCCATGAATTAAGGAAGACACCCGAGTGTGTGCTCCAGTTTACACGTTCCGGACGCATAGCCGTAACGCGCAGCTGTCAGGAAGAAGTCAGCAAGTTCCTACACGAAAGAGGAGAAGAAATATGATGACAGAAGATCCAAAGACTACTCCGCTCTACTATACCTCGGCAGATGCCTTTCATTGCGATTTTTCCAAGCAACTCTGCATTGGTCATCTCGGAAATGCTCTGCTGAATGCTTCCGATATGCACTCCACAGCACGCAATTTCGGAATGACATACCTGTGGACGCAGAACAAGACATGGGTGTTGTCCCGACTTGCCATAGAACTTGAAGACATACCCGTAGAGCACGATAAATTCATTATCGAGACGTGGGTAGAAAATGCCATGAAGTTCTTCACCAAGCGTAACTGGGCTATCTACTCCGAAGACGGTAAAAAAGTCTATGGCTATGCCAAGAGCATCTGGGCAATGATAGATACCAATACGCGTGAGCCTCAGGACATCCTCGCCATGCACGACGGCAAGATTATGGATTATCTCTATCCTGAAAAGAAGTGCCCTATTAAGGATGTTTCGCGCGTGAAGACTCCCGCAATGACAGACTACACAGAGTTTAAGGTGATGTACAATGACCTTGATGTAAACTGTCACCTTAACTCGATGAAGTATATCGACCACGTGATGGACACCTTCCCTATAGACTATCTTCGCAACTATCAGGTAAAGCGTGTTGAGATAGCCTATGTGGCTGAAGGACACTGGGGAGACACTCTGCGCATCTATCATACGGCAGACGAGGAGCAGCACTACTTCCGCATAACACGCATGGAGGCAGACGGCAACGAAACCGAACTCACAAGAGTGCTGATGGGATTCAAGGCGAAAAATTAAAGCTATCGAAATAACGAAATATCGTAATATTAATTTTATTAACAACTTAAACAACAAACAAAATGGCAAAAATGAATTTTGGTGGCGTTATCGAGGAGGTAATGACACGTGAGGAATTCCCACTTGAGAAGGCTCGTGAAATCCTTAAGGACGAGACTATCGCAGTTATTGGTTATGGTGTGCAGGGACCTGGTCAGGCTTGCAACCTCCGCGACAACGGTTTCAACGTAATCGTTGGCCAGCGTCAGGGCAAGACCTTCGAGAAGGCAAAGAACGATGGTTGGGTACCAGGCGAGACACTCTTCTCTATTGAGGAAGCAGCCGACAAGGGTACTATCATCATGTGCCTGCTCTCTGATGCAGCCGTAATGTCAGTATGGCCAACTCTGCAGAAGTACCTCACTCCAGGCAAGGCTCTCTACTTCTCTCACGGCTTCGCTATCACATGGTCTGACCGCACAGGTTGCGTACCATCTAAGGACATTGACGTTATCATGGTAGCACCTAAGGGTTCTGGTACATCACTCCGTACTATGTTCCTCGAGGGTCGTGGCCTTAACTCTTCTTACGCAGTATATAACGATGCTACAGGCAAGGCACTCGATCGTACTCTTGCTCTCGGTATCGGTATCGGTTCTGGTTACCTCTTCGAGACAACCTTCCAGCGCGAGGCTACATCTGACCTCACTGGTGAGCGTGGTTCTCTGATGGGTGCTATCCAGGGTCTGCTCCTTGCTCAGTATGAGGTACTCCGTGAGAATGGTCACACACCTTCTGAGGCATTCAACGAGACTGTTGAGGAGCTCACTCAGTCACTCATGCCTCTCTTCGCTGAGAAGGGTATGGACTGGATGTATGCTAACTGCTCTACCACAGCACAGCGTGGTGCACTCGACTGGTATCCACGTTTCCATGATGCAATCAAGCCAGTAGTACAGCAACTCTATGAGTCAGTAAAGAGTGGTAATGAGGCACAGATTTCCATTGATGCAAACTCTAAGCCTGACTATCGTGTAGGTCTGGAGAAGGAACTCAAGGCTCTCCACGACTCTGAGATGTGGCGCACAGCTGAGACTGTTCGTAAGCTCCGTCCAGAGAACAACTAAGAAGACTCTTCCCTTCCCTCCCGCTTATGGAGGGAGTAAAGACTAAAGCAATAGCGCAGCGGATGCTTTCCGTTGCGCTATTTTTTGTTTGGGTTAAAAAGTGTCATGCTACCTGCTGATTATACATTTATTTTTCGTAACTTTAGATAAGTTACAATGCACTCGGCATAAAAAATAAAAAATTTTATTTTGTTCTGCGCTCGTTTTTTCGTAACTTTGCCCTGAAATTACATATTATACGAATAATAATGAAAAACTTTCTGAAATACATGCTGGCAACCGTCTGCGGTCTGCTGGTTTTCTCCCTCATAACGGGAATAGTGTTTATTGCTGTTATCGTGGGCATGGCAGCATCAGGTTCCTCGACAACGGAGGTGAAGGACAACTCTGTGTTCGTGCTGAAACTCGACGGACTCATTGATGAGCGAGGCAAGGAAGACAGTCCTCTCGACATGCTGATGAGCAAGGGCGACATGTCGATGATGGGACTTGACGACATCACGCTGAGCATACGCAAGGCGGCAAAGGAGAAGAGCATTAAGGGCATATACATAGAGGGTGGAACAGCCTTGTTCGACTCACCTGCCACAGCCCAGCAAATAAGGGATGCACTCAAGGATTTCAAGAAAAGTGGCAAATGGATTATTGCCTATGCCGACGGATATACTCAGGCAGCATACTATGTGGCTTCTGCAGCCGACTCTGTGTTCCTCAACCGCACAGGAATAATAGAACTTAAAGGCATAGGAGGCAAGCAGCAGTTCATGACGGGACTGTATGACAAACTCGGCATAAAGTATCAGACTGTGCGCGTGGGAAAATACAAGAGCGCAGTGGAGAGTGTTACTCGTAAGGACATGAGTGCCGAAAACCGCGAACAGACCCTCGCCTACCAGAAAGGAATATGGAAGCATTGGCTCAACGACATTGCCGCAAGCCGCAAGATTACAGCCATCCAGATAGATAAGATGGTGAGTGACAGTGTCTTAGCTTTTGCCAACCCAGAGGACTACCGCAAGGGCAACCTCATTGACCGTCTGATGTATCCTGACGAGATAAAGCGCGTAATAAAGCTGAAACTCGGCATAGCTGAGGATGAAGATGTCAACCAGCTTACCTTGGCAGACATGAAGGATTTGCCCTGCCCTGAGGAAGAAAAAGGCGGCAAGGTAGCCGTGTATTATGCCTACGGTGAGATAATAGACGAGCAGACAAGCCTCTTCGCCACGGAGCACTGCATAATAGGCAGCGAGACGGTTGAAGACCTTAACAAACTTGCCAAGGACGATGAGGTGAAGGCAGTGGTGTTGCGCGTCAATTCGCCTGGAGGCAGTGCTGTGGCATCTGAGCAGATATGGCGTGCTGTGAAAATGTTGAAGACGAAAAAGCCCGTAGTGGTATCAATGGGCGGACTGGCGGCTTCTGGCGGTTATATGATTAGTGCTCCAGCCAGCTACATATTCGCTGAGCCTACCACTATAACAGGCAGCATAGGCATCTTCGGACTTGTGCCCAACTTCAGCGAACTTGCCACAGACAAATTAGGCATCACCTTCGACGGCACAAAGACCAACCGCTATACCGACTTCGAGGAAAACCTTATCGTGGGCAAGGAAAATGCTGAGGAGATACGTTTCATGCAGACCTACGTTGACAGAGGCTATGAAACATTCCTCGGCATAGTGGCTGACGGACGCAAAATGAGTCGCGACCAGGTTCACGCCATAGCACAAGGTCGTGTATGGCTTGCCACTGACGCACAGCCCATAAAGCTCATTGACCAGCTCGGTTCACTTGATGATGCCATAGCAAAGGCTGCCCAGTTGGCAAAACTGAAGGATTACCACCCTGTAAGCTATCCTGAACCCACTCCTTGGTATGACGACCTGCTTAGCAGTGCTACAAACAAAGGCACCTATCTTGATGCCGAACTGCATCAGATTCTCGGCAACATGTATCAGCCCATACTCGACATTCGCAGAAATGCCCAGCGCAACCGCCTTCAGGCACGTTTGCCGATGATGATGGTTTTCTAAGACAACACTCAAATCTTTAACAATATGATAATAGGAATAATCACAGGTATTCTTGCAGGCTTTATTGCCAGCAAGATTACAAACGGAAAAGGCAAGGGTTGCATCATCGACCTTCTCTTAGGTCTCATCGGCGGTTTCGTAGGTGGCACCCTCTTCGGCTTACTCGGCATAGGTCCAGCCTTCAACTGGCTTGGCGAACTCATCACCTCCGTTTGCGGAGCAGTGGTAGTTCTATGGCTATGGAAAAAACTTAGTAAATAAGTTTTTCAAGGAAACAAACACAATAGACACTCTCACATATATGCGAGAGTGTCGCTTTTTTTATAGCGGTAGATTACTCATCTTTTCTTATATTTAGTATTTTTTTTGATAGAAAAGTACATAAAACGTTGTTTACTATTAAAAAAATTACTAATTTTGCACCCAGAAGGAAAAAGAATCGTTATGAACGAATTATCTGTCTTTAAGAACATACCTGTTAGCACCGCTACCATAGCTTCACTCTATCCAGATGTAAAGTCTGGAGCCAGAAAGGTTGTAAATCTTGAAAAAACTGGGAGAATAATACGCTTGAAGCGCGGACTATATGTAGTCTCTCCACGTGAAAACGATTGTTTACTGTCGCTTAACCTAATAGGCAATGTACTTTATGGTCCATCATATATTTCTCGCCTAACAGCATTAAGAGAGTACGGACTTATACCTGAACGAGTTGATGTAGTGGAGTCCATGACAACCCACCTTACAAAATCATTTCAAAATGATGCAGGCCGTTTTGAGTACTACCACTGTGCCAAGGACTATTATACAATCGGAATTACTCAACATAATGAGGAAGGTGTAACTTATCTCATGGCTACACCTGAAAAAGCCTTGTGTGACTATATCATTACCACTCCGCGGCTTCCACTTCGTTTTATAAAGGACACACAGTTATTCCTGGAGGAAGATTTGCGTCTGGATATGGATGCCTTTAGGGAAATGAATATTGACATTTTTTATCAATGTGCCGCTGTCAGTAAAAAGCAGCAAGCCATAAACAACATAATTAAGTTACTAAAGTAATGAACGCATTTTTTAATAAGGCACTGAGTCGCTATCCAATCAATAATGCCAAGGATAGACAAAATGCCATTTATGAAATAACCCAGCAAGTAGTCTTAGCAGGACTGCACCGTGGCGGTTTCTTCGACCATGCAGCTTTCTATGGTGGCACCTGCCTGCGTTTGTTCCACCAACTGCCACGTTTTTCTGAGGACATGGACTTCTCTCTTCTGCATCCAGATGAGGGGTTCAACTTCGAGAATTATTTTCAGCCAATAATTGACGAGTTCGATTCTTTAGGGCGTAAGGTAGAAATAAAAAAGAAGGATAAGAAAACCTTTGGAAGAGTTGACTCTGCTTTTCTCAAAGACAATACTGATGTATATAATGTAGCGTTTCAGACAGAGAAGACTATAAAGGTAAAAATAGAGGTTGACACTCAGCCCCCTTTGATGTTTCATACAGAGCAAAAGGCTATGACTTTCCCCTATGCTTTCATGGTGCGATGCTTTCAATTACCTGATCTCTTCGCTGGCAAGATGCACGCCTTGGTATTCCGCAATTGGAAGACTCGAGTGAAAGGGCGCGATTGGTACGACTTTGAGTGGTATATACGATGGAATGTACCTCTCGATTTCAAACACCTTCAAGAACGTATCCACGAATTCAATGGCGAGGACATGACATTGGAAGAATTTAAGGCGGCTCTCAAAGAACGTCTGGCTACAACAAATATTGAGGATGTAAAAAACGATGTCCGCCCATTCCTCCGAGCTGACCCTCGTGAACTCGATGCCTGGTCTAACGACTACTTTCTGCAGTTGGCAGACAGGATAGTATTCGTGTAAATATATCACCTCCGTTTGCGGAGCCGTTGTAGTTCTCTGGCTTTGGAAAAAGCTTAGTAAATAAGCATCACGAAACACTAAAACAATCGCCTCGCAGAGTTTATTCCGCGAGACGATTGCTTTTTATATATCTTGCTATTACTTATTTTCTTTCAGGTAAATTCTCATAGGGCTCTCGTGAACTTGACTTCTTCACGATCACCATACACATATAATGTGTTACCCATTTTAATGGTAACAGTGTTTGAGGTAAAACCTACAAGTTCGCCCATCTTAGTAAACAACATACTACCAGTCTCGCTGTAAACATAGACATTTGAACCTTTCTGTTGTGCTAATGCTATCATAAGTTTATACACTAATTTCGTGTCGTGCGCAACTGTTAATAATTAAAGTTTTGTAAATAGGAATATTCTATAGTTTCTACATCTTAGCTCCATAATAATGCGAAGCCATTACTCTGCTTACGGCATGTGATTTTAGAAATGCATGCGGATTGCTAATGAGTACACTCCATGCCTTTTCCGTCATACTATTGCCAGGTCTGACAAAGCGCTCCTTGTATGCAGCTACTTTCTCCTTCTCACCTCGCATGATGGCTTTACGTATACCATTAGCTTCCAGATAGGGAACCTCAAATATCGTCTCTAATATATCCAGCATCTGCTCCTGATAGACGAGCAAACCACGAGTGAAACTGAGAATGGAGTCTAAAGGCTCATATCCATACACTTCATACCCTTTTTGTCTGTCTTCATATACATCACGCAGACTAAGCAACTGTGGAAAACTGAGTGTATAACAAATCATATCCTCATCTAAGTTTCGAGGAATCCTCTTCTTCCTCCTATTTCCAAGATATGGCATAGGAGTAGTTTCCTTCAGCAGGTTTCTTACCATCGGTGGCAGTCCGAAATAATCATCATCCTCTTCAAGGATAGTCTTCATCTCATCCTTAAAATCCTGCATTCTGGAAGCCTCTATGTCAAACTGAAAATTCGGGGCTTCGTCATTGACAAATCGTTCAGAATGTAGATTAAAGCGTATGGGGTCAACCGCTGTAAGTCCGAGAGCATAGCATATTACAGAAGAACACATAGATCCCCGCGCCCACACATTAATAGAACTCTGTTCTGTAATATTTTTATACATCCAGTAAGCTGTGATGTAATAGTCTGCAAAGTTATATTTCACTATATTGTCAAACTCCCATTCCTTACGCTTTCTCGCCAATTTAAGGTGATTACCTCTATAGCACAATTCTACGCTGGTATTAACCAAGGTCTGAAAAAAATCCATCTTCGTCATGTATTATCTTATATATAATTCAATCTTCTGTCGGTAAGACCTCTAAGATACCTTGCCTTATCCAGAAGATAGCAAATGTGATAAACCTAATTCCAGAATCCTTGTTATATTTATTGGCAGCAGCTATAAGCCCATTGTTGCCTGCTTCCATGAGTTCATCTATGGTCAGTCCTTTGCCAATATATCTTTTAGCTACAGCAGCCACAAAGCGAGCATTCTTCTGCTTGAACTCCTCAGTAGCCTTATCGTCGCCCTTCCTAATCAGTTTTATCATCTTCAGCGTTTCTTCCGTACTAAGCAATGGTGTATTTGCCAAGTCGCCCAGAACATTTTCTACTGTAAGATTAATTGCCTTGATTTCTGCCATAATTCTATCTGATTTAATATGTTTAACCTATAAAATTTTACGAGAATTCATACTCTACAGAAATATTACGTTGCCTCCCGAGTCCGCAATCTTTGATTTCTCCATCACCCATTGTTTCTTCGTCAATCTTTTTACTGAATCTGCCTTCAACCTCTGTCTTATGAACGTTGTGAGATTTTTAGGAATTAGAGGATGTGCTACTCCGAATGTGTCGCAGATATAATCGAGAGGCCCGCATGATAAAATGGTCTTATCTGCAACCTTGGCCTTTATGTAAATAACTGATTTGACTTTCTCCAATAGCACTTTTCGTGATTTTTCTTTTTCCATTTCTGTTCTCCTATTTTTAGTTTGACATCTTGTTTAGGAAGGAACCCCCTCTATATATATTATACGATTGAAAAACACGAAAAACGGCATTTTTGCCTTTGATGTTGCAAAAACGCCGCAGAATGTAACAGAAAATATGCTTGTTTTTTTTGTACTTATATTCAAATATTAGCAAACTGCATATAACGATTCCCAATATAATCATTTAAATCTTTAGGCATTTGATCCTTCATGACATTCCAAAGGTCAGAATAGGATTTCCACTCTGGAACCACCTTCAAACCCTTAACTTTCTCAATTTTCCCGCTAAAGTCATTTACTAGAGAATGATAATGCTCATAAGCTTCATGTTCTTCCTTGTAATCTTTTTGGGGTTCAAATATTAGAGTTATGAACTTTAAATTAACCGAGTTGAAATCTATACCAATTTTCTTAAATTTATCACATGGTTCTACAAATTGACTATGAATCCCAAAGAGATGAGTAATTAGTTGTTTTATGCCCCCTTTATATTCAGACTTTCCTCCTGGTTCATACTTCACAATATTAGACCATTCAACATCTTTATTAATCCATTTGTATTCATTATGATAACTATCACTTAATTTAAACTTCTCAGATTTTATGTATTCAGTAAATTTTGATTCAATGAACAAGAGATTATTCTTCTCTTTATCAATTAATACGACATCCATATTGGCTGGTGCATTACTTCCTTTTATTGTTTTCATCTGTACCTCGAAGAGTACTTGTGTATAATTTACGTCATCCCAGTTAAAGGGATGAGCATCATCTATCCAATGAAAAAAGTTGTACGAGAGCATGGATGAAGAGTGAACTGCCTCAGCCTTGGAGTGAAGTTCTCCGCCTGAAGCTTCGTCAAACATTTCTTGATACTTCTTGGGCATTTTCTTTTTGAAAATATTCTTTGTATAGGAATCAAAATACCCTTTTTCATTTACTTTATATCCTTTTTCTTTACAATTCTTTTTTAAGGCTTCAACTAGGACACTCTGTTCTTCTTTCTTATTCTTTTCCATATCTGTTTAGTGTTATTTGTAATTGTTCTTTTATTTTTTCTCTGAGTGATTTAGGCTCCAGCACTTCCACCTTATCACCCATAGCCAATATTTTACTGATTAGCTCTGGAGTGATGCACACCCTGTATGTGAAATCAGAGTATTCTCTATATTTAGTGTAAACCTCTTCCTGACTCTTATGAAGTGGCAAAGAACGCAGATAGTCAACCTGTGTGCCATAAGCACGAATTTTAACTTTCTCTATAGGCAAGTTCTTATCCACATATATACCAGTGTAGTTACTGTAATATCTCTTTGCATTAAAGTCTTTAGGCAGTTCAAAACGGGTGTTGAGAATTTCAATAGCTATTATGCGGTCTAAAGCTATGTTCCTAAGTCCTTCTCTCCCCTTGATGCAACCAAGGAGATACCATCGCAGATTGAACACTTTCAGCGCATAGGGCTGCATGATAAATGTTTCTGCATGTTCACTATCATATTTTTGATAGTCCACACTTATCTCGACATTCTTACGCATAGCCTCCATAATGTCATCTATATGCCTCGTGCCAGAATGTATCTCTTCGAATAACACCCTATCTTTCATGTCAAGGTAAGCGGTAAACCCTTCAGGTATGCTATATTTCTCCAGTAGCCATTTACTTGCTTTGTTTCCTTCTAATATTTCAGGATTCTCCACATAATAAACATTCCCCTTTGACTTATCACAGGCAATATTCACACCAAACATTTCCCTGACACCCTTTCTGTGCTCGTGAAAAGTGCGTATGGGAAGTGAACCCTCAAATGCAGGACATTCCTCCCACTTCATGCATATCTCTTCAAAAGTCAGAGGTTGTCTTGAGTTAAGCAACAAATTAAGAAGCCATATGTACCTATAATATGTTTTGCTTATCATGAGCGCAAAGTTAAAAATTATTTTTATTTCTCCAAAATAAATGAGAGGGAAAATACAAAAAGAAGAATTTTGAAAAATAACCTCCTAAGGTCACTAAAACGCTCTCAAGGCGCATGAATACTGGGCTGAGGATAGTGACCTGTGCTTGTCGATAGGTCACTTAGAGGTCACTTGATACCTCACTTTTGGTATGAGATTTTATGACCAATCCTTTTATAGAAAAGTGACCTTTAAGTGAGGTCTAAGTGAGGTTTAAGTGACCTCTCCAGAAAAGAGGTCACTATCGTGAAGCCGCATAAACACTGGGCTGAGCAACCAATTAGTGACCTTAGGAGGTATATCGCGAAAATTATAAAAAAAACAACAAGGACAACAAGGGAACAACTGAAAAAGGTCAGTTTAGCAAACCTGCTAAACTGTTTTTTATATCATTTTGGCAGGTTTGCCAAAATACCAAAACTTAATTGTCTAAAGTTGTCACGGTTGTCGTTATATATAAAAGTAATGCTTTTAGCGCTAAAAGTAATGCTTTTAGCTGCAGAAGTAATGCTTCTGCAAACAGAGGTAATACTTCTGCAAACAGAGGCACAGGCATTGGTTCGGGAACAAGATACTTATATTATAATAAGGTAGAGGAATGGGCAAAGGTGGAGGAAACTAACGGAAAAGTCCGCTCAGCACCAATCCAGCCGAGGCCTTCATGAATACTAAAGCGGACCACCCACCTTAAAAAAAATCTTTTTTTGATGATGCAAAGGTAGTAAGAATAGTTGAAAGTGGAAAGTGAAAAGTTGAAAGTTTTGCTTCATCCCCCACTTTCTTGACAAAAGGCAAATACGCACTTAACACAGGTCAATTAGTTGCATAGTTTTGGTCGAATGAATTATTTTTACTACCTTTGCATACGTTATGAACAAATATTACGCAATAGCATATAAACTCACTACCATCAAGGATGGAGTGAAAAAGATGGAGGAAGAGGCTACGGCTGAGGACCCGTTTGTGTTCATCTCTGGTTTCGGAACTACGATTCCCGGCTTTGAGAAGGAGATAGAGAAACTGGCTAACGGCGACAGCTTTGACTTCACCATACCTTGCGCCGAGGCATACGGCGAATATGTCGATGCGCGCGTCATTACTCTTGCCAAGGACATCTTCACGGTCAACGGAGTGTTTGATGCCAACATGATTTACGTGGGTGCCATCATCCCCCTGCAGAATGAGGACGGTATGCGCTTCATGGGCAAGGTGCTCTCGGTGGATGACACTAACGTAAAGGTTGACCTGAACCACCCTCTCGCTGGCTGCGACCTGAACTTTGCCGGCTCGGTGGCAGAATGCCGCGAGGCTACCAACGAAGAGATTACCCAGATGATTAACCGTCTCTCAGGCGGTGGCTGTCACGGCTGCGGTGGCGGAGGTTGCCACTCTGGCGACGGAGGTTGTGGCAACTGCGGCGATGGAGGCTGCGGAGGTGACGGTTGCGGAAACTGCAAGTAAAACCCATAAACAAAATACAACACACATGAATACATTCGGCAAGATATTTACTATCACGAGTTTTGGTGAGAGCCACGGTGCAGGCATAGGTGGAGTGATTGACGGTATGCCTGCAGGCATAGAGGTGGATATGAACTTCATACAGAGGGAGTTAGACCGCCGCCGCCCTGGTCAGAGTGCCATCACCACTGGCAGAAACGAGGCTGACAAGGTGGAGATATTGTCAGGTGTATTTGAAGGTAAGACCACAGGATGCCCCATCGGCTTTCTGGTAAGAAACACTAACCAACATTCGCAGGACTATGAGAACATGCGATGCCTGTTCCGTCCGTCACATGCCGACTTCACCTATCAGCAGAAGTATGGCATACGCGACCACAGAGGTGGTGGCAGAAGCAGTGCACGCATAACGATAAGTCGCTGTGTAGCAGGTGCATTTGCCAAACTGGCGCTCAACCAGCTGGGCATAACCGTTCAGGCTTACACCTCGCAGGTGGGCAATATAGCACTTGACAGAGACTACAAGAAATATGACCTGAGCCTTACGGAAACGAATGCCGTTCGTTGCCCTGATGCTGAGAAAGCGAAGGAGATGGAGAACCTTATAAAAGAGGTGAAGGCTGAGGGTGATACCATCGGTGGAACTATAACATGCGTAATAAAAGGTTGTCCTGTGGGACTTGGCGAACCTGAGTTTGGCAAACTGCACCAGTCGCTCGGTTCGGCAATGCTCTCCATAAATGCCGTGAAGGGTTTTGAATATGGCGAGGGGTTCAACGGACTTGCCATGAGAGGCAGCGAACAGAACGACCTGTTTAATGAAGGAATTGGTAACGGCATGAAGACCAACCACTCTGGTGGCATACAGGGAGGCATAAGCAATGGAGAGGACATCTATTTCCGCGTAGCATTCAAGCCTGTGGCAACCCAACTGCGTGAGCAGGAGACGATAGACCTGGAGGGCAACCCTACCCTGCTGAAGGCTAAGGGCAGGCACGACCCATGCGTGTTGCCTCGCGCCGTGCCCATAGTGGAGGCTATGGCTGCTATAACCATACTCGACCATTACCTCATCGGCAAAACGACAAGACTATAACACAATATACATAATAGGTATTAGATAAACACAACTAAAAAATCTATGAAAAAAATCAATTTGGCAAAACAGATGCTGCTCAGCACTCTGTTAGTTTTCTTATGTGCCTCAAACGCGCAGGCATACGACAAACTCACAACCACAGGTGGCACGTATCAGCTTATAACCACAGCAAATGTTAATGAGCTGGAAGATGGAGACATCGTTATCTATGCAGCAATGTATCAAAACACGAGTGCTGAGAATGACTGGTATTTATCCATCATGGGAGAGCCTGATGCTGATGTCTCTATGTTCAAATATTACGCAACTACGACTTTCTTGGCGAGCCACAAAAGCAGCTATGACTATACCAAGATGCCTGACAAGATAACACTCGAAACAGTTAATACTACTGGCAATCCCTACGAGTTTGTATTCAAGAAGTCTGGAGATAATACCTTCGCACTCTTAAATAATTACGGTGATGACTTCTATGTAAAGGGATTAACTGGCGATGTTTCAAGTAATTACCCTGTAACAGCATCAGATAAGCCATGTTATTGGAGTTTTGCTCAAAAATCAGACACCAAATACCTTCAAACTCAAATGGATGGAGATAGAGTTCTTAGAGCTCAAACTAATTTTTCTGGTACTACATATATCTACAAATTTGATACACATAAAAATGGCTATATCGCTCTCTGCTACAAAAAAGTTTCTCCCACTTCTCCTTTTTCCATTACATTCAATGAGACGGGCTATGCCACAATGTATTACGAGAATAATGATGTAGAGTTGGCTGATGGCATGAAGGCCTTCACCCTGAGCCTTGTAGAAGACGGAGGAATTTACAAGCTGAGGTTTAACGATACAGGAAATACCGTGCCACACAACACAGCCGTAATGATAAAGGGAACTCCGAACACGGAGTACCACCCCCTATTATACAGCACTGCTGCAACTACGGCAAACAACCTGACACCGCTAAATGACGACAACGCCCTGTACGGCACAGAGACTGAAGCCATGCAGAGCAAAGGCGAAGGACGATACTACAAACTGGCTAACGACGAGACAAAGCAGGGCATGAGATTCTATTGGGGAGCGGCTAACGGAGCAGCTTTTACTAACTCGGCTCATAAGGCATATCTGTTTATCCCAGCATCAAGTCCTGCCTCTATTACTTCTGAGTTTTTGTTCGCAGATGATGCCACCGCTGTTGGCAGCATCAGCGAAAACAATAACACGAACAAGGCAAAAAAGATTTATGACATTACTGGAAGAGCGCAAGGCAACTCTCACAGCAATGCCATAAATATTGTAAACAATAAGAAGTTTATCAAGTAAGCAGATTACAGTACGCAAGCGTAACTGTCCACTACTCCAACTACGTGATTATCAGCATCAGTAACAAGTACGTTGTGTATCTTGTTGCTGTGCATAATTGCCTGTATTTCAGAGATACGAGCCTTGGTGGTGACAGTCTTTGGCGTGCGAGTCATAATGTCATTTACCGTATGGTCAAAGAAACCTGCCTGCCAGCGCTCCATCGCACGACGGATGTCGCCATCGGTTATTATTCCTGCCACCGTCTCATCGTCGTTTAATGCTATGCCCAAGCCCAGTTTGCCTGCACTAACCTTAATGATAGCCTCGCCCAGGTGCATGGCAGGAGAGAGGAACGGCAGGTTCTCGGTAAGCATAACATCGCCTGCCGTAGTAAGCAGTCGCTTACCCAATTCACCACCAGGATGGAACTGTGCAAAGTCTCTTGGTTTGAAATCACGCAACTCCATGAGGCATATCGCAAGGGCATCGCCCATAGCGAGCGCTGCTGTGGTGCTGCTTGTTGGCGCAAGGTTAAGAGGACAAGCCTCTTTCTCCACCTTTACATTAATGTGATAAGTGGAATACTTGGCAAGCAAAGATTCTGGGTTACCACTCATGCCAATAATTGGCACCTCCATGTGAATAATGATAGGAACGAAGCGCAACAGCTCGTCTGTCTGTCCGCTGTTGCTCAACGCAAGCACCACATCGTCTTTGGTTATAACACCCAAATCGCCATGATAGGCATCGAGCGGATTCACAAACACGGCTGGAGTGCCCGTAGAACTGAGCGTGGCAGCTATCTTGGCACCAACATGTCCGCTCTTCCCCACTCCAGTCACTATCACCTTGCCCTTACAGTGAAGCATAAGGTCAACAGACTTGTCGAACTGCTCATCCAGAAGAGGAATAAGATCAGACAAAGCCTGCGCCTCGTCTTGCAATGCTTGGGTTGCTATTTCGCGTATTGATTTCATCGTTTTATTCTTTCAAGAGTTTTTCTATCAGAGGTTTCAGGTCTTGCAACTTCAGCATGTTAGGTCCATCACTCAGTCCCTCATCAGGATTAGGATGCACCTCGAAGAAATAACCATTAGCACCAAACGCCTTAGCAGCCAGTGCCATAGAAGGAACAAACTTGCGGTCGCCAGATGTAGTACCATTGCCACCACCAGGACGCTGCACGCTATGTGTGCAGTCCATTATCACACGCGGTGTAATGTCAAGCATGTCTGGTATGTTGCGGAAATCAACCACAAGGTTATTATAGCCGCAACTATTGCCTCTTTCTGTCAGCCACACCTCCTTACCACCGCTGTCAAGCACCTTGTTGACAGGATACTTCATATCAACACCGCTGAGGAACTGTGCCTTCTTGATGTTTACCGTCTTGCCTGTCTTTGCTGCTGCTACAAGCAAATCGGTCTGACGACAAAGGAAAGCTGGTATCTGAATAATATCCACCACCTCGCCTACAGGCTCAGCCTGAGATGATTCGTGTATATCGGTAAGCAAACGAAGTCCGTACTTAGACTTCACATCAGCCAGCATCTGCAAGCCCTTATCCATTCCTGGACCACGAAAAGACTTCAACGATGTACGGTTAGCCTTATCAAATGAAGCCTTGAATATTATTTCCGTACCTAATGCCTCATTTATCGATACTATCTCACGTGCCACTGTATCAAGCAGTTCTGCACTTTCTATGACACAAGGTCCAGCTATGAATATTGGTTTCAAATTGTTCAAAGTTTTATAAAAGGTTTAGGGTTATTTCTTCCAGAATTTCTTTGTAATATCAGTAAGAGAAAGGTCTTTCTCCACTTTATACAGACGTTGGTTAGTAGTAGGTTTGTTGAGCGGTCCCATCGTTGCCACATACGGACCTAACTTTATAAAGTCAAAGTTCTTGACATGTATTGCCTTGCTACACTCCACCCTGCCGCTATACCATGCCACCTTCAGGTGAGGATAATGTTTCTTTGTCCACACCGCCAAGGCATCCACCTCCTGTGGCTCGGCATCGCCTCCCATGAATGCTACGCAGGTGATATCATCACCATACTCTTTCAGCATCACATCCAGAGACATAGCATTAAAAGGCTCACCGATATCCTCCCACAGATAGTCGCTGTGACATCCTAAGCAATGGCAAGGACAGTTTGATATATTTATAGAGAGCGTGACCTCATCAGGAATCTCCTGAAAGACCACGCTCGTGTTAACATACTTCATAAAAGATTATCCAACTTTCTGTACCTGTGGCGCAGCCGTTTCTTCTTCCTTTCCCATCTTGTCTGAGCCAGCATAGTAACGACGTGCAGCCTCCTTCTGACGTGCTGCTGAGAAGTTACTTACTCTCTTCAGGTAGCCAATGATACGTGTCATGTAGTCCACGTTGCTTGAGTGACACTGAGGACACTCGTGCAGGTAACGCTTGTCGATATGGCCGCAGTTGTTACATATAGTGTTAGGAATGTTGAATGTAAAGTAGTTACATCCCTCCTTAGCTGCCACCTTCAAGAGCTGCTTGTACTGCATCTTAGAGAGGTGTTCCTCAAGGTTCATGTGGAGGGCTGAACCACCAGTGAGGTGCTCAATGTAAGGTGCACCGTGCATCTTGAACTTATCTATGATGTTCAGCGACTGATCCTCTACTACATAGAAGTAAGAGTTGTAGCAGTCACGAGGTACGAAGTAACCATCCTCACGGTCCCACTTAGCATGCTTCACACCTACGTTCTCAGCAGGAATCATCTCACAGTTGAAGAGAACCTCCTTAGTGCGATACTGCTTATTCAGCTTCTCAACGATAGAGAGAACACCCTGAACGAACTCCTTATACTTCTCGTTAGGTGTAATCTTGAGTCCCATAAACTCAGCAGCCTCAACCAGTCCGTTTACACCGATTGTGAGATACTGACGTGACATATTGATATAGCCAGCATCAAACAGTGGCAACATGCCATGAGCCTGAAGGTTCTTAAGGTTCTCGTTGTAAGCCAGCTGCACCTTGTGACAGAGGTCAATAACCTCCTCAAGATACTCCTTGTAGTCGCGACCGTTGTTTACTGCGTACTGTATGCAACGGTTGAGGTTTACTGTGAGCACAGACTTAGAACCTGTTGACACACCACCTGCACCGAGGGTGTAAGAGAAGCCGTTGTCCTGAATCTCATTACGCAGACGGCAACATGAAGACAGAGAGTCTGCATTGTCACTCATGTAAGTGAAGAAGCTGTGACCCTCAGAGTACATCTCTGCTGTGAAGTCACCCCACTCCTTATCGCGACACTCGCCGTTGTCAGCCAACAGTGCCATTGTCTCTACAGGGAAAGTGAGGACAGTCTTTTCACGCTCCTTATTGAACCACTTCATAAATCTCTTCTGCAACCATGACAGGCCGTTCCAGTCAGGCTGTGTTCCGTCTGGGAAGTAGAAGTTGCCGAAGAGTGACTCGAAATAATACTTATCGTAGTAAGCAATATTCCAGAATACTGCCTGGAAGTTACGAGCACCTGTAGGCTGGTTTATAGAATATACTATCTGCTCAAAGCAGTCAGTGATGACCTTGTCGATGGAACGCTGGCGCAGTGACAGGTCAACCACCTTGTCAGGATCCTTATAGTAATCTGTGCCGTATTCCTTACCTATAAAATAATTAAGGTACATGAGGAACTCAGGTGTAGCACAAGCGCCAGACAGCATAGAACTTACGATGAACACCATGTTTACGAAGCCACCACAGAAGCTCTTCAGATTTGTAGGCGCTGTAGAGTTGCCGCCAATCGCCGTAGTACCGTTGATGAGCCAAGGATACATTGTGATAGAAGCACAATAAGGAGCAATAGATGTCTCATCATTCTTATATATGAAGTGATGATTCAGCAGGTCGATATACTTGTCGGCTGTCTGCTTGTCATACATCTTCTTGATACGATCTGTAAGCAGACGACGGTTCAAACGGATGAAATTTGACTTTGGCAACTCACCTATAAGTGTTGCAATATTCTTATGTTCCACATTTGCGTTTGCGTCAAACTTTGAACCAGTTGCTGCGTTTGCTGCTTCCATATAGTCTGTCACAAAAGACAACTTCTCCAGTGTCTCACGGTCTTCAGTGTGCGACTGACGATACAGCATGTAGCACTTTGCAACCTTGTAGTGTCCCTCCTTCATGAGAGCCATCTCCACCTGGTTCTGGATATCCTCCACCGTGATATTGTTCTTGATATCTAAGTGACTGATAATCTTAGAGATGTTAGCTACATCAAATGGTTCTTCAACTGCTTCAAATGCTCTCACAATAGCACTCATAATCTTGTCAAGTGAGAAGTCATCTTTTGAGCCATCACGCTTGGTAATGGTAAACTTTTTAATTTCCATCATAGGTCAAAATAGAAAACTTTTTTCTTTTTTCTTTTTCAAAAGTTGTCCAAAAAGGAAAACTTTGGCAAAGAGTATTGGTTAGTTAATTATTTAAAATTACGAATACAAAGGTAATACATTTTCTCTTATCATACAAACTTTTTTGTCGAAAACTTTTCATTTTTTATTGGTTTAACCTACCCTTAAAGCGATATAGCAAACGCATTTTCAGCCTATTACAATTTTAGCATAAAGTTTTCATGACCTTATATTATTTCAAAATACATGTAAATTGTAAACTCCGAAATTACAATTCATAAAAATACGCGCGTAAGATGGTTTTCTCACGCGCGTACATTAAATATATCTATAGCAACTTATGCTATTTACCTATTACTATCTTGCAGCGGCACGGTGAAGTATTCTATCTTGCCTGATGGGTAAACGCCCTTGATTATAAGCACTGGGTCCTTACTCTTGTTGGCAGCCTTCACAGCCTCTGAGAGGTCTGAGAGAGTCTTCATCGAAGCCTCGTTCACGGTCTGTATAACAAACCCAGCAGGGATGCCACGCTCGCGGAACTTACCAGCGTTCACCTTGGTAACCTTCAGTCCGTACTTTATGTCGAGGTCTGCCTTCTCTTTCTCGTTTACCTCTCTGATTACTGCGCCAAGCACGTCAAGGTCGGCATCCTTCACCACTTTAGTGTTGCCCTGCTCATTCTTCAGCGTCACTGTTGCAGTCTTCTTTGACTTCTTATGCAGATAGGTCAGCACCACTTTGTCGCCAGGACGCTTCGTGGCAAGTATCTCCTGCAGCTCTGCCATCTTTGTTACCTTCTGACCATCCACAGCTGTTATAACATCGCCTTCCTCCAGTCCTGCGTCAGCAGCAGCACCATCGTCCAGCACCTTAGCTACGTATATACCATCGTTGGTACCCAGGTCAACCTCCTTGTTCTGTTCCTTCTGGGCGTCGATATACAGGCGGGCATCCTGTCCCTGAATGCCTATCAGTCCACGCTGTACGCTACCATACTGCTTCAAGTCAGCCACTACCTTATTCATAATAGTTGTAGGAATGGCGAAACCATAGCCTATGTTTGAACCTGTAGGCGAGGTCAGCATAGCGTTGATGCCTATCAGCTCACCTCTTGCGTTAACGAGTGCACCACCTGAGTTACCCTGGTTGATGGCTGCATCGGTCTGTATGAATGCCTCAACACCGTTAGCACCCAGTGAACGAGCCTTTGCTGATACTATACCTGCTGTTACCGTAGCACGCAGATTCAGCGGATGACCGATTGCGAGCACCCACTCTCCTACCTTTATATCATCACTTGATATTACCTTGATAACTGGCAAACCTGTTGCGTTCACCTTTATCAGCGCAAGGTCGGTATTCTTGTCGGTGCCTATTATGCGGGCAGAGAACTCACGATTGTCATTCAGTGTTACAGTCAGTTCGTCAGCACCATCCACCACATGGTTATTCGTCACAATATATCCGTCTGATGAAATGATAACACCTGAGCCAGCACCTTCCTTCTTAGGAGTCTGCACCTTACGCTTCTGACCAGGAACCTGCTGTCTCTGTCCGAAGAAGCCGAACGGATCAAACATATCTCCGAACGGATCAGCCTGCATTTCCACCTCCTGTATCTTGGAGTTCTGCAAATACTTAATATGTACCACACAAGGCAAAGCCTTTTCGGCTGCCACACTAAGGTCAACTGCCTGTCCTGCTGCAGCAACAGGAGCCGCTGAACAAGTATTATAAACCTGTGTAGCAGCAATAGATAGTGACACTGCAATAAATGTCGATAGAATTGTCTGTTTCATTGTATTCATATATTATACCAGTTATAAATTTGGCTAAATGTTAAAACCAAATGCAAAGATAAACGCAAAATTTGTTAATCAAGCATTTTTGATTAACTATTTGATATTTTTTAAAAGTTCAGGGGGGCTTCTTAACTATTCTTTTACCTTCATCAGCATTATACCGATGAAAATCCATACTATCTCGCGTACTCGACAGATGATGCTGACAAAGATGCCTAAGGCGGCAGAGAGACCGAGGGCTGCGATGGAGAGTACGAAACCACCTTCCTGCACACCTATCTGCATAGGCAGGAAACCTATGAGGTTGGCAAAGAATGTGGTCAGACCAACAATAAGTACAGAGTGTAGGTATGTAAGCATTATGCCGTCTATGCCTCCACCGTTGTCAACGCCAAAGAGCAGCAGCATAAAGAGCACCTCAAGACTCTGCGCCCAACGTGAGAGATATTCCAGCAGCAGACTGCTGTAGAATGCTTTCTTGTCTTGCGAGAAGAGTGCTGATATCTGTTTATCTACATTCTGCAAGGCATCGTTGTGTCTTTCAGCAAAACGCTTGCTCCATCCCCTCAGGCCTGGTATCATGCCTATCCATCCCAACACCTTCATAACCACTCCGTTCTTATAGCCCTTAGAAAATACATAAAAGGCGCCAAAAAACAGCAGGGCTATAAAGCCCAATACACAACTTATTGGTACATTTAGGGGCAAATCGCCTACTACTGCCAGGGCGAGATATAGGAATATAGAGGAAAACCAGAACCAGAAATGCGCAAAAATGTGCATCATGGCGTAAAGAATGACTGACGAGGTAGCCTTGCGCTTGTCCACATACTTCGATAGTTCCATTATGCGGTAAGGCTCACCTCCGAGTCCTCCCACTGGTGTGGCATAGTTCAGTGCGTATCCTGATATGGTGAGTTTATAAACCACCCACGGACTCACCTTTGCCTCAGGGTCAACACCCTTTATCACTCTCCACCAAGAGGCTGCGTTGATGCCGTATATCAGAATCCACACGCCAAGTATGGGTACGAGCCAATAGCCTGCTGTACAAAGATGCTGCCACAACTCGACAAAACTCACATCGAAGGTGAACAGCATGATGACGCATGCTGCTATGCCTATCAGGAAGAACAAGTTATTCAGTCGTTGTTTTGTCCAAGTCATAGTTTTGAGTTCAAAGGGTTCTTGCGCTCCAGTAGGTGCTCAGGCGAGCAAGCTCGGAACAAGTCGCTTCGCTGGTTCAAAGGGTTCAAGAGTTCTTGCGCTCCAGTAGGTGCTCAGGCGAGCGGAGCTCGGAGCAAGCTGTCAGCTATTTTCTTACAGAATGATTCGTGGCGATAGCGTGTGTAAGCCCACAGCATTCCCATGCCCAGTATCTCCCACACGAAGTTCCAGGCTGGTATATCACACAGACAGAACATCCAGAAGAAAGCCGTTCTGAAGTTAAAGGTCAAGGCAGCATTCCAAGGCATCACCTTGCGCGAGTTATAAAGTATCTCCTCACGCACTTTCATTGGAATGTCTGACACATCGCCATACTTCTCCTTCAGCGTCTTCATCAGTCGCTGAAACTCTGGTGTTGCAGCCTCCTGCTTCTTTGTGTAGTCAATATAGCTCTTGAGGAAGTTCTTCCATAGCAGGTTACCCTTCCATGGGGTCTCGTCGTATATCTTCTGCTGAGTGACCGAGTTGTCCAGTTCGCTACCCTTATCACCCTTCAGGAAGTACAGGTGCACCTGTATATAATAGTCGGCAAGACGCTGCTGACCGCCCATGCCCGTAAAGCCCGAGATAAGCGCCAGCACAAGCACCACGGCAGTTGCTATCAGTGTGTTCTGCTCTGTATTCTCTATGCCAAACCAGCCGAACTCTATGTCGTGGTGGTAATAGAAACGATATACTATGCCAAGGTATATGGGCACAAACCATACAAATCCAGCCATACCGTCGAGTATTCTGCCCATCTGGCTCTTCTTGCCCGTCATGCGTGCCAACTGTCCGTCGCAGCAGTCGAATATGTCTGCCCACAGCAGCAGCACCACACCTATCAGGTTGAGCATCAGACCATATAGTCCTCCGTAATAGAAGCTTGGCTGTGCGTAGAAATAGGTACTTCCAGCACCTATTATCATCGACATTATCGTAACGGTGTTAGGATGTATGTCGAGTTTCTCAAACAACAAAGCCCACAGATAACTCAATGGGCGCACTACTCTATAGTCAAGCCAGTCCTCTGTTTCAGAAGACTTCAGCGTTGACATCATTTTTTGTCTCAGTTTATTCATTATAACTTTTTGAACCTTTGAACCCTTTAATACAGTTCTGCTGGTATTTTCTGCTTGGCGTTTTCAAAATCTTCCACAGTATCCAGCTCACAAGAGAAATACTGTGTCACGTCAATCACCTTATATGTATGTCCCTGTGGAATCAGTCTCTCAAAGGCGAGCTCATAGAACTTATTCTCCAGATGCTCCTTATTCATCATCTGGTCCAGTTCCTTGTACAGGGCAACGGAGTAGGCCTTACCTATCTTTTCTATTCCCAGGCTCTCACCTGCTGCATCGTCAGGGTTACAGGTCTTGCTTATCTCCTTGATAGAGCCGTCAGCCTCTGTCACCACCTTCATCTCCTCCTCACCCAGCTCGTGCTGTATGAGGGTGAGCACATTCGGCGCGTCACTTTTCAGAACCTCGCCCACTATCTTCGGGTCGTAGAGCAGGTCGCTGTCCAAGAGCAGAAAATCCTCATTCTCTGCCTCTGGACGAGCCAGCCACAGCGAGTAGATATTGTTGGTTGAGTCATACACCTCGTTGTGTATAAACCTCACACTGATGCTCGCACCATAGGTCTTCTCCACGAACTCCTCTATCTGCTCGTGCAGGTAACCAGTCACTATTACAAGCTCCCTCACCCCATTCTCTATCAGGGCGTCCATGGAGCGTTGCAACAGTGGCCTCTCGCCTATGTTGAGCAGACTCTTCGGGGTATGTTCTGTCAGCGGACGAAGTCTTGATGCCGTACCAGCCGCCAATATTATAGCCTTCAAACCTTTTACTTCTTAATTATTACTTTTTACTTTCTGCAAAGCAGAGCTTGATAGTATCCACCACTGTCTGCACCTGTTCGCGTCTGCCCAGTGTTATGCGCAGGCAGTCTTCCAGTCCCTTGTCTGTCATGAACTTAATCTTGTAGTCCTTCGCAGCCAGAGCCTTCTGCAGGGCATCTTTTATCTGTGTTGGGTATTTGATGAGTATGAAGTTTGCCACACTCTTATACACCTTGAAGCCAGGCTTGTCGCCCAGTTCCTTCTTAAAGAGGTCTCTGCCCCATGCCATATCGTCAGCCACCTTGCGATAGTGTTCGTCGCTCTCCAATGCAGCGAGTGCCACGGTCTCAGAGAAACGGTTGTAACCCAGATACTTGTTTGAGTAACTGAGGAACTGATCGTGGCCAGCACCAATGAAGCCGAAGCCGCAACGCAGTCCTGGCAGACCGTAGAACTTACTCAGCGTACGTGATATGATGAGGTTATTGTATTTGTTTACCAATGGAGCGATATAGTCTACGTCTGAAGTGATGAATGAAGCGTAAGCCTCATCCACCAGAACCATAGTCTCTGCTGGTATGTTCTCCATTATCTCGCCTATCTCCTCTGATGTCAGGCAGTTACCCGTTGGGTTGTTAGGCGAAGCCAGCAGCAGCATACGAGGCTTTACACGATTGGCATATTCTATCACCTCCTTCACGTCGTAAGCGAATGTGTCACCCACCTCGTGCAGGGGGTACATCTCAAATGTGCCACCACACTCGCCAGCCACACGGTTGTAGTACCACCAAGAGAACTCTGGTATGAGAATCTTTTTATTGTCGCCCTCCATCAGGTAGTAGTGTATAGCGTTCTTCAGTATCTCCTCGCCGCCGTATCCTAAGAGCACCTGTTCCTCAGGCACACCATAGATTTCGCTCAGGCGAACTGAGACAACACTCTTCTTGCCCTGATCGTATATTCTGGTGTAGAAGCACAGTGTCTCAGGGTCAAAACTCTTTATCGCATCAATAACTTTCTGCGATGGTTTGAAGTTAAATTCGTTTCTGTCAAGAAAATTCATTATCCTATGTTTTTATGATTTTTCAAATTTGGACACAAAGTTACTCATTTTTTCCCAAATAGCATCGTTATACCTTATTTATATAACATTTTTTTAGCATTCATGCGTATAATTGCACTAATTAGTGGTAAGAATATCCCATTTTCATCGAGATATATCCCTTAGGCCACTTTGCCTTGTCCAGAAACAGTTTGGCTCTGCCGTTAGTCAGCAGATAGAGGTCGGGCTTTATCTCCTTAAACTCATAATACATCGTGTTCTGTCCCTCCTCATAGCTTATGCGGGCTATCTGCCAACAGCCCTCGGCTATGTGCACCTTCATATTGTCAAGCGTCACTATGTAGTATGTCCGCTTGCCCTGAGTGTAGCTGCCTCTGTATCTCAGGTTCGTCTCCTGCTTCTTCTTGCGTTTCTTCTGTAGTTCCTTCACCTTGTCTCTCACCTTCTCATAGAATTTGTCATACACATTGGCACTCATCATGCCATCGTGCTTCAGAAACGACTTTATCTGTTTCTCCGTCAGCGGCTGTTTCATCTCCACCATTCTGGCGTCCGAGGTCTTTATCTTTCCGTTGTTGTAGGTCACCTCCTCTGCCATCGTGATGCCAAAATGCTTGTGCTCTCTCAGTGCATCTATTATAGGACCATAGCCAGCCAGTCTCGCCACGAATGTTATTGTTCGTCTGTGCGGAAACTTCTGCAAGTCCATATCCTTCTCCAACTGACAGGTCACCGTATATTTCAGTGTCTTCACCCTTGTCTTCAGGGGTTTGGCATTCGCAAGCACCTGTTTCAGCAGATACTCCTCGAATGTCATTCCGTTGGCAAGCACCACTGTCTCAGGCAGGTCCATCGTCACGGCTATGTCGTCTTCCTCCTGTGCCTGCACACTCACAGCCACAAGCATCATCATTATTATTGTATGTAACAGCTTCAGTCTCATCCGTTTATCTTTTCTGCCACCATATCGGCTACTCTCTCGCCATCCACTCCAGCTGACACTATGCCGCCAGCATATCCTGCTCCCTCACCAGCAGGAAAGAGTCCTTCGATGGTCACATGCTGCAGGGTCTCGTTGTCGCGAAGTATGCGTACTGGTGCCGATGTCCTTGTCTCTACGCCTATCATCAGTGCCTCGTTGGTCAGGAATCCCTTTCTCTGCTTGCCAAAGAATTCAAAACCCTTCTGCAGTCTCGTGGCTATCTCTTTTGGCATCCAAAAGTGCAGTGGCGATGCCACCACCCCAGGCGTATAGCTGGTCTGTGGCATGTCATAGCTCAGTCTGCCCTTCACAAAGTCTGCCATCCTCTGCGCTGGTGCTGTCTGTCCCTTACCTCCGTTCTGCAGTCCCTGTTGCCAGCACATCCTCTCCAGTGCCTCCTGATACTCCATCACCACAAGGGCTTGGTTCAAGGGGTTCAAAGGGTTCCCGTTAACGTTCCCGTTCCTGTTCCTGTTCCCGTTTACATCTTCCGCTCTCACCTCCACCACCATGCCTGAGTTGCTCCATCTGCCACCACGATTGCTGGGCGACATACCGTTTACCACTATCTGCTCCTTGTCTGTGGCAGCTGGCACTATGAATCCTCCTGGACACATGCAGAAAGAGTACACTCCTCTGCCATCTACCTGAGTAACAAACGAATACTCGGCCGCTGGCAGATACTTTCCCCTACCCTGTTTGTTGTGGTATTGTATCTGGTCTATCAGTTCGGCTGGGTGCTCCAGTCTCACGCCTACGGCTATGCCTTTTGCCTCGATGTCTATGCCTGCCTGAGCCAGATAGCGATACACATCTCTTGCCGAGTGTCCTGTGGCTAATATCACAGCCTCAGCCTCTAAGGTCAGAGTTCCTCCTTGTGGTTGGGTGGCTATCACTCCACACACCTTGTTATTCCTTATTATCAGCTCCGTCATCTTGGTCTGGAAGTGCACCTCTCCGCCACACTCCAGTATCTGGTTTCTCATCGCCTCTATCACCCTGGGCAGTTTGTCTGTTCCTATATGTGGATGGGCATCAGCCAAGATGCTTGTCGAGGCACCAAACTGACAGAACACATTGAGTATCTTTTCCACGCTTCCGCGCTTCTTGCTTCTGGTGTAGAGTTTTCCGTCAGAGTATGCTCCAGCACCACCTTCACCAAAACTGTAATTACTCTCGCTATCAACACGTTGTGCAGACTTAATTTGCGCCAAATCAACCTTTCTCTCCCTTACGTTTTTGCCCCTCTCTATCACTATGGGTTTTATGCCTCGCTCTATCAGTCTCAAGGCAGCAAAGAGTCCACAAGGTCCCTCTCCCACCACTATCACTTTCTTGCCTTTCGTCACGTCAGGGTACTCAGTCCGCTGGTATGCCTCGTCAGTCGGCTCCTCGTTCATATACACCCTCAGCGTCAGGTTTACCATCACCTGTCGCTGTCTGGCATCGATGCTCCTTTTGAGCACCCTCACATGCTTTATCGTTCTGCGGTCTATAGCCAGTTCCCTGCTCACATAGTCCGCTATGTTCTGTTCCGAGTATGCCACCTGTGGCACCACCCTTATCTGTAATTCCTTAATCATAGCACGGGCAAAATTACGTAAAAAAATCCATTTCACCAAACGCTAAGCAATAATTCTCCCTCGCGCACGTTTTATTAAAGGTATGAAAAAGAATCCAGACATCATATACTCTCTCGTGGCAGTCCTCATGCTGCTATTCTTCAATATACACGCCACTACCGCTCTGGCGCAGGATTTCGTGCTCACTGGCAGGGTGATGGACCAACAGGAGAACCCTGTTGAGCTGGCTGCTGTCAGCTGTGTGTCTCAGGGCAAGGTTGCCATGACCAACCTGCGAGGCGAGTTCTCGCTATCACTCTCCAGTGCCGACTCTGTGGTGGTGCGTTTCTCCATGATTGGCTACAAGACCAAGACGCGAGTATTGCGTCGTCCTCGTGGCAGACAGAATCTGCAGGTGGTGCTCTATGAAGACAACACCCTGCTTGACGAGGTAACCGTGACTGAGAAACGTCGTCAGACGGGCTCCACTCAGGAACTCGACATTAAAGACATAGCCCAGGCACCCTCTGCCTCAGGCAATGCCGTGGAAGAACTCATACAGCAACAAGCTGGCGTTTCCACCCATAGCGAACTCTCCTCACAGTATAATGTGCGAGGTGGTTCCTTTGACGAGAACTCCGTCTATATCAACGACATAGAGGTCTATCGTCCTTTCCTCGTGCGCTCTGGTCAGCAGGAGGGTCTCTCCATAATCAATCCTTATATGGTAGAGAGTATACAGTTCTCCACAGGCGGTTATGAGGCTAAGTATGGCGACAAGATGTCCTCTGCCCTAGCCATCCAGTACCACCGTCCTCAGAAGACTGAGCTCAAGCTCGATGCCAGTTTCCTGGGTGGTGGCATATACTTCGGCTTTGGCAATAAGAAGTTCTCTTGGGCTAACAGCGTGCGCTATAAGCAGACCAAGGCACTGCTCAAGTCATTCGACACCACTGGCGAATACGACCCTCAGTTCATCGACTATCAGACCTATCTCTCATACACCCCCAACAAGCGTTGGCAGGTAGATTTCATAGGCAATATCTCACAGTCTAAGTACAACTTCTACCCCACAGACCGTGAGACCACCTTCGGCACTCAGGAGGATGTCAAGTCCTTCAAGGTGTATTTTGACGGACAGGAGAAAGACCTCTTCCGCACCTATTTCGGTGCACTCACCCTCAAGCGCAACCTTACCGACCGCACCTCCCTGTCGCTCATCGGCTCAGCCTTCCACACCAAGGAGAGCGAGACCTACGACATCAGCGGCGAATACTGGCTTACCCAGACCGAGACACAGTCCAGCCTTGGTGTGGGTAAGTATATAGAGTATGCCCGTAACTACCTCGAAGCCAACGTGGGTAGCGTCAAGCTGATGCTCGACCACAAGACTCGCCACCATACCGTGCAGGCTGCCTTCACCAGCAAGTGGGAGAAGATAACAGAGAAGAACCACGAATACGAGATGCGCGACTCTGCTGGCTATATCATCCCTCATACTGGTCAGGATCTCAAAATGATTTACACCCTTAGGGCAGACAACGAGCTCAGTGCCCGTCGCACCGAACTCTATGCCCAGGACTCATGGCGCTTCACCTCTCGCGGTCGTCTGCTCGAGGATGGCACAGTCGACGAGAGCAGTCTCACCCACTTCACACTCAACTACGGACTGCGTTTCTCTCACTGGACATTCAACAAGGAGAGCATCCTCTCTCCACGCGCCAGCCTTGCCATAGTGCCAGCCTTCAACAATAATATCACCTTCCGCTTTGCCACTGGTCTCTATTATCAGGCACCATTCTTCAAGGAACTCAAAGACACCACCACCGTGGCTGGTGTCACCAAGGCTACACTCAACCGCAAGATTAAGTCACAACAGAGCATACACTTCATAGCAGGCTTCGACTATCGTTTCAAGAGCAACGACCGTCCGTTTAAGTTCACTGCCGAGGCATACTACAAGCTGCTCAACAACCTCATACCTTATAGTGTCAACAACGTCAAAGTGACCTATAACGGCAGCAACGAGGCATCTGGTCATATCGCAGGTCTCGACCTCAAACTCTATGGCGAATTTGTGCCAGGCACCGATTCCTGGATTACCTTCTCGCTCATGAGCGCCAAGATGAAATATCGTGGTGAGAGCATTCCTCTGCCTACTGACCAGCGCTATGCCATCAACCTCTTCTTCACAGACTATTTCCCAGGCACCGACCGCTGGCGCATGGCACTCAAACTCGCCTATGCCGACGGTTTGCCATTCGGACCTCCACACTCCGACAACAAGCGTCAGAGTTTCCGTGCCCCTGCCTATCAGCGCATCGACATCGGCATGAGTTTCCGTGCCTACAAACGTGAAAACCAGCAGACCAAGCAGTTCTGCCTCAAGAATATATGGTTAGGAGTTGACTGCCTCAACCTTTTCGACCACAACAACGTCAACTCCTACTATTGGATAACCGATGTTACCAACCACCAGTATGCAGTGCCTAACTACCTCACTGGTCGTCAGATAAACGCTCGCGTTTCCTTCGATTTTTAGATTTGAGGTTTATACTTTGTCACTTAGTACATTGTACTCCCTTATCACTCCTCAAAAAAAAGATGCTGAGGCATTACCTCTGCATGTAGAAGCATTACTTCTATCTCTAAAAGCATTACTTTTAGCGCTAAAAGCATAGCTTTTACCAAAAGGGGAAATAATTACTAATTTCTAATTCATAAATTTCTAATTTCACGAAAAAAAACTGTTTTTTGTGAGACACCTCACTTGTCCTCCCCTCAGCCCAGTGTTTATGCGGCTTCACGATAGTGACCTCTTTTCGAGAAAGGTCACTTAAACCTCACTTAGACCTCACTTAAAGGTCACTTTTCTATAAAAGGATTGGTCATAAAATCTCATACCAAAAGTGAGGTATCAAGTGACCTCTAAGTGAGGTATTCCAAAGAAAGGTCACTATCCTCAGCCCAGTATTCATGCGCCTTGAGAGCGTTTTAGTGACCTTAGGAGGTTATTTTTCAAAATACTTCTTTTTTGCCAAACAAGGTATAAGGTGACAAAGGGCATCGCAGGCAATAGCTTGCAGTGCTTTTTTTGTGTAATATACGACAACTGGAACAACAAAGACAACATTTATTATCGCTTATTTTGATGGTTCAGAAATTATTTGTAAATTTGCCGTAATAAATGTTTATACGAGAATACTATTGAAAAGAACATGAGAGCAAAAATTAAACGCGGAGAGAGAAAGAGAGTAGTAGTGATAGGTGGCGGACTGGGCGGTCTGCGATTGGTGAAGGCTCTGAGGAAGAGTGAGTTTCAGGTGGTACTGATTGATAAGAATAACTACCACCAGTTTCCACCGCTGATATACCAGGTGTCGTCGGCTGGTCTGGAACCGAGCAACATATCATTTCCCTTCCGCCGCTCGCTGCAGGACAGGGAGGATTTCTTCTTTCGCATGGGTGAAGTGAAGAGCATAGACGGTAAGGAGAAGGCACTGCAGACCACGTTCGGCACGGTGCACTACGACTATCTGGTGATAGCTGCTGGTGCCACGACTAATTTCTTTGGTAATGAGAATATAGAGAAGAATGCCCTGCCGATGAAGACGGTGACAGAGGCGATGAAGCTGCGCAACACACTGCTGGAGAATCTGGAGAAGGCAGAGGTGACGACTGACGAGCTGGAACTGCAGGAGCTGATGACCGTGGTGGTGGTTGGCGGCGGTCCGTCGGGTGTGGAGATTGCTGGTGCCATGGCTGAGATGAAGCGCGTGGTAGTGCCACATGACTATCCCGACCTGGACAGCAAAAAGATACAGATAATACTGGTGAACTCTGACGACCGACTGCTGAAGAGCATGGATGAGGCATCGTCAGCAAGGGCTGAGCGCGACCTGCGCAGCATGGGGGTTGACGTGATGCTGGGCAAGAGGGTTGTGGACTATCGCGACCAGGTGATATACATGAAAGACGGCTCGACCATACCTGCTGCCACTGTGATATGGGTGAGCGGCATCAGGGCTTGCGAGATAGCCTCAACGCCCGAGATGACTAAGGGAGCTGGAGGCAGGATAGTGACGGATACTCACCTGAGGGTGAAGGGACTGGACGATGTCTTTGCCATTGGCGATGTGAGCATAGTGGAGGGTGACGAGAAATATCCTAATGGTCATCCACAGCTGGCTCAGGTGGCTATGCAGATGGCGGACTATGTGGTTGACACTCTGAAACATAACAGACAGGCTGACAAGGCTAAACCCTTCCACTACATAAACCTTGGTACTATGGCAACCATAGGCAGAAAGAAGGCTGTTGCCGAGATTGGCGGTCTGAAATTCGGAGGTTTCGTGGCATGGCTGCTGTGGCTGGTGATTCACCTGAGGTCAATCCTAGGTGTGAGAAACAGAATATTCGTATTCCTCAACTGGATATGGAACTACGTGAACTACAAACAGAGCCTGAGACTGATACTGAAATAAGGGACAAGGTGTCAATCTTTTCTCCACTTGTTTTTCTTGGCTGCACGATGAGGAGAGGCGGTGGAGGCATCAATGGGAACGGGAACGTTAACAGGAACTTTTACCTTTGCTCCCGTTGCTAATGCCACGCGGTACTGGGAGTGGCGCTGCATGATGTTATCAACATACTGGGCTGTTTCGGAACCTCGCATGTAGCCACTGCTGACTACTGGATCGTTGTAGTAACGGGGATCTTGAAGAAGAAGGATATAGCGGCGCACATCGCTCCAACGCTGGGGGATGGCGCCGTATTTTTTTGCCAGTGCCATAGCATCGCGAACATGGTTGGCACCACCATTATAGGCGGCGAGGGCGAAGCGGATGCGCTCGGCAGGATTGGTGATGTCGAGGAAAAGGGCTTGCAGTTCGCGCATATAACGGGCGGCGGCTGCTACATTAGGTTCTGGTTCGTATATCTGCTGGCGAGGCAGTGAGAGATGATCAGCTGTGGAGGGCATAATCTGCATGAGACCGCAAGCACCAGCCCACGAGTGCGCCTGGGGGTCGAAGCATGACTCCTGATAGCACTGGGCAGCGAGCAGAGTCCAATCGACGAGTGCCACGGAGGCATATTTGCGGAAAAGGTGGTCATAATGTGATATGGTGCCCTTGCTGGCTGAGAGCATGACAGGGAAGATGCGACGGGTGACACTTGCCACACTGAGCTGATACTGTTCCTGTTCCTTGACTTGGGCAAGCATCTGGGGTTTGTACCACGAGCGGATGAGGTCGGCAAACTCTTGGGCATTATGACCCACCACCCAGTTGTTTGCCACTGTGATGAAGCCCTCCTGATGCTTGCGGCTGAGAGGCACGGCGATGATGTCGCCCTCGCCATCGCGCAGGCGCTGGAGCATATCAGTGGTGTCGCGACAAACGTCGATGCGGACGCTCTTGCGCAGGTGTTCGGCAAGCTTTTCGCACAAGAGGTAGTTGGTGCCCATATCCTTGCCGTGATATTCGTAGTAGGTCTCAGGGCCGTAGAGGGTGAGCATGATTATCTCCTCGCCCAGCCCAATGCTGTCAGCGGACTGAGAGACAGGGGCTTCACCATCGATGCTGACGGTGCCACCCCAAGGAGTCTCGACGATATTATTCTTTGCCTGCTTCTGGCAAGAGAGTAATAACGGGAACGTTAACGCTAACGGGAACGTTAACGCTAACCATATTTTAGTTGTTGATTTCACTGAATTCCTTGCCCATGTTGAGGTTTAGGTAGGCATCGTAGAGAATTGGTTTCCAACGCTTTGCATCGTCAGGACGCAACTGGCGATAGCGCTCCATATAAGGCAGAAGGAGACGGAACTGCTTCTGGGCATCACGCAGTCGCTGACGATAGGGACGGCTGAGTTTGCTAAGCGCACGCTGGGAACGCTGATAGTAGATGTAACCTATATTATAATAAGGTGTGTCGAGCATGTCATTGGCTGCGACAGCCTTGTTGCCCCACTCTATCGCCTCGTTATAACGCTGAAGATTCATGAGCACAAGGTGCTTGCCCTGAAGGAAAACAGCGTTGAGTGAATCGGCTGCTATTGCCGTATCGCTGACCTCGAGAGCCTCATCGAACTTACGCTCTGAGCAGAGCAGATTGAGCAGATGAGGATAGAAATAAGGTGAGCGACGGAATGCCATAAACCCTTCGCGCAGATATTTGTGGGCGTGAAGCGAATCGCCTCGTGCGAGTGACATCTCTGAAAGCAGCTCGTATGCCTTCTCACTCTGGCGCGAGCGTACTGCCTTGTCAGCATACTTCAACGCAAGTGGCAGACTGTCAAGATGATGCGCCGTAACGAGCGAGAGAAATGCCACACGGAAGGTGGTGGAGTCGTTAACTGATAGATGTTGCTGAGAGAAGAGTGATTTGTCAGGGCACTGCAGATAGATGTCGAAGCACTCCCACGCCTCAGTCCACGACTTCTTACGCATGAAGAATATGCCACCCATAAAGATGTTGGTGCGATAAGGCAAGAGGTACTCGGAGTTCCGCTTGCGTGATGTGGCATCGAGAGAATCTAAGCGTTCATAGGCAAGGAACATGCGCTTGCCGGTCTTTATCAAGCATACGGTGTCAGCCTTCTGCTTGAGATACATTTTCTCGTTGCCCACCTCATAGGCTCGCTTGAGCACATCGCACAACAGATGTTGCAGGTGGATGCTGTCGTACTGGAACAGGGTATCGGCGAGATACTTACGAACGGTAGCCTCACTCTTATCGAGGTTCTTGCCCGACTTGAGTGTCTGCCTTACGGTGGCGACATCATTCTTAAATAGCGTCAGCTGCTTCCTGGTGGGAGCAGCCAACGCCATAAGTGTGATTAAAAACAGTATGGATATGAATCCGTTTCTCAATGTTTTTTAAGAACTGAATTAGAGTTCATCAATAGTGCTAAGGATGTACTTAGTCTTGAAGTTCTGCTCGTCAGGATCAGCTGTCTGTACCTCCTGGAAGATAGCCTTAGCCTTCTGGAGGAGTTCCTTATAAGGCTGGTTGTTGTTCTTGAGGTCGAGAGCCTTGTTACGATAGCAGGTAGCGAGGTTGTACTTAACAGCTGTGAAGTCAGGCTGAGCCACGAGCACCTTAGAGTAAGCGTCGATAGCCTTGTCATATTCGCCAGCCTCCTGAGCGTTCTGAGCTACGTAAGCGTTAGCCATCACGTCGTTAGGATTCTCCTGCAGGCGCTTAGCGAGCACCTTGTCAGCCTCTTCCTTCTTACCATTGTCTGTGAGCACACCGATATACTTGCCGAATACGAGGTCGTTGTCAGGATTAGCCTTGTAAACCTGCTTTACCTTCTTGATGAGGTATTCGCCGTCAATCTCGCCAGAATCCTTGCGTGCCTGATAAGAGTTGAGCTGAATCTTGATAGCCTCAGGCTTTACCTCAGCATCGCCAGACTCTATGGCATAATTAGCATACTTGTCAGCCTTCTTATAGCTCTTGTTCATGAAAGCCGCGAGAGCTGCGTAGTAAGCCACCTGACCAAAGTTCTTTTCCTCAGTAACCTCCTTAGTGTCAGAGAAGAGGTCGTTAGAGTGTGACTCAGCATACATGCCAAACCACTTCTCGGCATTAGCGAAGTCCTTCTTGTTATAAGCCCAGAGACCACCATTTACGAGGTCGTTACGCATAGCCTGAACGCGTGAAGCATTCTTCTTCTTGAACTGAGGCTTTACCTGTCCCTTCTCGTTTGGCTCGTTGTCAGCCTCGTTACAGAGCTGGGCGTTCTTCACTGCATCGTAGGCAGCCTTATACTGCTTGGTGGTGCGATTGTCCTTATCCTCTGGAGTCTTGGCTGTGATAGCCTTAGCCTGCTCCTTAGAGTTGTCTTCGATAGACATACCCACGAGGTGGTTGTAAGCCTTAGCGCGCTCTTCACCACTCATGGTAGCAGCCTGCTCCTTCATGATGTTGTTAGCCTCGCTTCTCTTCTCAGCCTTGAGCACTGCCTTGAGAGCGTCAGGATTCTGTGCAAATGATGCTGAAGTTGCTACAACTGCGAGCATCGTAAGAATGATTTTCTTCATAATTTGAAAATTGTTGAATAGTTAGTATTTTGGTTTATTCGTTTGTTGGTTCTGCATTCTGCTCGTCAGCGTTCTGCTCGCCCTCAACAGGCTCAGCATCAGCGAGTTCTTCGTCCTCGTCTTCATGAGGCACTACGCACACAGAGGCGATAGTCTCGTTGCGCTTCTTGAGCTCGATGAGCTTGACACCCTGAGTGTTGCGTCCCTTCTCGTCGCCTGCATCAGCGATAGCGAAGCGGATGGCGATGCCACTCTTGTTGATAATCATGAGGTCTTCGTCGCCCTTGACACACTTAACGGCAATGACCTTGCCAGTCTTCTCTGTGATATTGAGCGTGGTGACACCCTTAGAGCCACGACGGGTGAGACGATAGCCACCGTCCTCAACCTTCATGTAGGTGGTGCCGTCTTCGCGTGTTACCTCAGTGAGCACACCAATCTTAGAGCGCTTGCCGAAGCCCTTCTCAGAGATTACCATGAGCGACTGCTCTGGGTCGTAAGCCACTACCATCTCGATTACGGCATCGTCAGGACCGCTGAGCTCCATACCGCGAACACCTGTTGCGGTACGACCCATAACGCGGATGTCGTTCTCGTTGAAGCGAACGGCACGACCATTGCGTGAAGCAAGGATAAGTTCGTTATGTCCGTTGGTAAGCATTACGTTTACTACCTCATCACCCTCAGCGATATTGATAGCACGAACACCCTTGCCGCGTGGACGGGAATAGTCGAAGAGTGAGGTACGCTTTACGGTACCGTTCTTGGTAGCAAAGACTACATAGTGGCTCTTGAGGAACTCCTCGTCAATGAACTTATGGCTCTGGATGCCAAGAAAGGCATTGACGCCGTCACCAGGCTCGAGCTGGAGCATATTCTGGATAGCACGGCCCTTAGAATCCTTGGCTCCCTCAGGTATCTCGAAGCAACGCTGCCAATATACCCTACCCTGACGGGTGAAGAAGAGTATCATATCATGGGCATCGGCTGCATAAACGTATTCGGTGAAGTCCTGCTCACGGGTACGAGCACCACGAACGCCTACTCCACCCCTGCCCTGGGCACGGAAGTCAGACTGCAGGGTGCGCTTGATATAGCCCAGATGAGACATAGTGATGACAACTGGGTCGTTAGCATAGAACTGCTCAGGATTGAACTCAGCGTTAGAGAGCTTAATCTCAGTGCGACGCTCGTCGCCATACTTCTCTTTCACATCCTGCAGCTCGTCCTTCATCACCTTCTTACAGAGCTCTGGTTCATCGAGTATGCGCTGCAAGTAAGCTATGAGTTCTTCGAGGTCGGCATACTCCTTACGCAGTTCATCGACACGCAGACCAGTGAGCTGACCAAGACGCATATCAACGATAGCCTTAGACTGCAGTTCGTCGATAGAGAAACGCTCCTCCAAAGCACGCTGGGCATCGCTTGGAGCCTTAGAAGCACGGATAATCTTTACTACCTCATCGATATTATCGACAGCGATAATCAAACCCTCGAGAATGTGGGCACGAGCCTCAGCCTTAGCCTTCTCAAACTTGGTGCGACGGATGGTGACATCATGACGGTGCTCCACGAAGTACTTGACGCACTCCTTCAGTGAGAGCAGACGTGGACGCCCCTTAACCAGTGCGATACAGTTGACAGAGAACGAACTCTGCAGGGCTGTCATCTTGAAGAGTTTGTTGAGAATGACGTTGGCATTAGCATCACGCTTGACATCTACCACGATACGCATGCCCTGACGACCTGTCTCATCGTTGACGTTTGAGATACCCTCAAGCTTGCCCTCCTTCACGAGGTCGGCAATATTCTCAATGAGCTGAGCCTTGTTTACGCCATAAGGAATCTCAGTTACCACAATACGGTCGTGAGTGTCCTCAGACTCTATCTCAGCCTTAGCACGCAGGATGATGCGACCACGACCAGTTTCGTAGGCATCCTTCACGCCCTGAATGCCATATATATATGCACCTGTAGGGAAGTCTGGAGCCTTGATATACTCCATCAGTCCGTCAGTGTCAATATCAGGATTGTCGATATAGGCACAGCAGCCGTCGATTACCTCACCCAGGTTGTGGGTAGGTATGTTGGTAGCCATACCAACGGCGATACCGTTGCCACCATTGACAAGGAGGTTAGGTATGCGGGTAGGCATAACGGTAGGCTCCTGAAGGGTGTCGTCGAAGTTGTTAACCATATCAACGGTATCCTTATCCAGGTCGTCCATGATGTGCTCACCCATCTTGCTCAGTCGGCACTCGGTGTAACGCATGGCAGCAGCCGAGTCGCCATCGACACTACCAAAGTTACCCTGACCGTCAACGAGGGTATAGCGCATGTTCCAGTCCTGAGCCAGACGAACGAGGGCTCCATAGACTGATGAGTCGCCGTGTGGGTGATACTTACCAAGTACCTCACCTACCACACGGGCACATTTCTTATAAGGCTGGTTGCTGGTGTTGCCTATGCCGAGCATACCATAGAGTATGCGGCGATGAACGGGTTTAAAACCATCACGCACATCAGGCAGTGCACGAGCCACAATGACAGACATGGAGTAGTCAATATAGCTTGACTTCATCTCATCCTCAATGTTTATCTTGCGGATTCTGTCATAGTCGTAAGTTTGCGTTTCTTCCATTTCTTGTTATTTGGTGATTTATTTTTAGGTTTACTTTTTACCTTGATTGAAAAACATAAAAATGCCGTTTTTGCCACTTTACAGGCTCTCTGACGCATTTTTAACATTTCGTTACAGGGTACAAAGGTACGAAAAAACACCAAGAATACCAAATAAAAAGCCTTAAAAAGCCTAAAAATACGTACTCATCACTATGCTTCCGCTATCAGTCGCCAAGCTACCATCTCCAAAAGCTTTGCTTCCATCATAAATTAACTAGCTAATTCTTAAAATTAACTAGTAAATTTTGAAAATTAACTGGTTAATTCCGAACCCTTGCTTAGCTCCTACGTCTAAAAGCTAAGCAAGGCCTTATTCTTGATATACAATCATTCGTGGTGGTAGGGCTCACCTTTTATAATAGTGCAGGCGCGATAAATCTGCTCAGCGAAAACGAGTCTGACCATCTGGTGGGAGAAGGTCATGGGAGACAGGCTAATGCGCTCATTAGCACGCTGATAGACAGCCGAGGAGAAACCGTAAGGTCCACCTATGCAGAAGACCAGACGACGGGTGGCGGTCAGCTGTTTGTGTACCAGCCAGTCGGCAAACTCCACAGAGCGGAATTCCTTGCCCCGCTCATCGAGCAAAACGAGGTGGTCAGAGGGCTGGAGGAGTTTGAGAATCTGTTCGCCCTCGCGCTCCTTCTGCTGTTGCTCTGAGAGCGACTTGGTATTCTTGAGTTCAGGAATGACGGTGATGGAGAACGGCATGTAATGCGTTATCCTGCCAACATAATCATCTATGCCTGCCTGAAAATGTTTGTTGTTTGTCTTGCCAACGAGTATCAATTCTGTCTTCATCAGGGGCAAAAGTACGCTTTTTCACGCGTATGCACAAGTAAATAATGTGTTTTTTGATAAAAAACGTAGAAAAATTTGTAGCACAAGATTTTTTTTCTTACCTTTGCTATGAAGTTAACATGACTAAAACCCTTGCCGCCTTCGACCGTCTCCTCTCTCGCGGCCACACTATTCTGGTTGTGGAGCACAATATGGATATCATCAAGTGCGCCGACCACATCATCGACCTCGGACCCGAGGCTGGCGCTGGTGGTGGCACCATCGTCGTTGAGGGTACTCCAGAGGAAGTTGCTCAATGCAAGGAAAGTCACACAGGCCACTTCTTAAAGGAAAAGTTATAAGTTAAAGGCAAAAGAAAAAACATCGGCAAGCAAACTTACGTTTGCCTGCCGACCGGTGTTAGTTAGTTTTTACAGTTGTTATTGTCGTTACTTTATTGCTGTTGTCGTTACAACGACGAGACCACTGCCCTTGCCAAGGATAGAAGCGACACCTTCACTATCCTCTGCTGTAGAGATAGAGTAAGAGACAGATGTGCCGTCCTGCAGCGTAGCATGAGAGATGAAGTTCTTCGTGCCTGGCCAGTAGCGCCATGTCAGCGATGCATCGGTGAAAGCCTTCTCCTCGTCAGTGAGTCCGCTCCAGTCTATCTTCTTCTCTATTGCAGCATCAGCCTTCAGGTCACAGATGTAGTACGCCATCGGCAGTTCTGTCAGTATCTTACCAGGGAACTCACGACTTTGTGACTCCTCGCCATCAACAGTGTATGCCACATCATTGATGTAGTCCCAATAGCCACTGCTGTAGTGTGCTGGCAGTTCCTTGACGATAAGGTCTTTAGCGCTGGCATCAAAGGTGAAAGCATACTGGTGATTTATCCAAGTCATCTTGTCACCCTCAGCATTCTCGAATACGTAGTCGCTATTGACTATACGACCAAGGTTATACTGGCTATAACTTGTTGTGAAGATTTTGTCACCTACGCCAACAGCATCTCCTTCTGTCTCAACCTTATAGAATGACACTGTCTGATCTTTATAATCTGAGAGATTATCTTTTGTGAAGTAATAAGGATTACCATTGATTACGAATATCTCCATTCCGTTGCGCTCAGGATTATTGTCCTTACGATACCAACCGCGAAGATCTTCCTGATTGCCCTTAGCATCCAGCAATACAGCCATACCTGCACCATTGAAGGCACCATTATCATCGTTATACTCCTCATCGACGAGCACGGTGACAATCTTGTCGCCCTTAGCCGTAGGTGCTACGAAGAGCGCCTTTTTGCCCTCTGGACTCAGTCGTGTCTCTATGAGTTCGCTGCCATTCACCTCTACCTTCACTACCTCGTCATTGAGATTCAGGTAAACGATGCCATCACCAAACGGCTCTACAAAACCGTTGATACTGTTGTCATCGCAGTAGTTGCCGTTCATCTTTATCTTACTGCCTGTCATATCGCCTTTGTTAGCAGGCGCATTATCCCAGACGAAGACTGAACCGTCAGAGATGCGTATCAGGAAGTCACGAGCCTCGAATTCGTCTTCCTTGCCACCTTCCACTAATTTTTCACCAATAGCTTCGTGCATACCAATCATCAGGGGGCCTACATAAGCAAACAGACCCTCCATATCAGTAGCACCAGCAAAGCCTGCTACGGTCTGTATATCCTCTTGAGTGATTTCGTCTGGATCCACCTCACTCTCTACATCCCAAGCCCACAGCCAGTTGTCGCTAATTTTGAAGATGCGCTTTGCACGAAGCTTCATGTATTTTGCAAGGATATCTACTGTGATTTTCTTGTTTTCGTCGTCCAGAGTGCTTTTATATTGGGTGAAGTCCAGCCCCCAGTCCACCTCTATGAGGTTGCCCTCCACATCCATATTATACATAGGATGACGTTTCATACCACCCTCATCATCGTCAGTTACTTTTTTGTCACCAGCGAAAGCAACGTTGAGACTATTCTGGCTACTACCACCTTTACCACTCTCCTTGTATGCCAGTGTAATAGCCTGACTACCCACAAGGTCGATGCCCTGATCCGTAGCTGCCTTCTGCACAGCACTATTGACTTTGATGGTCTTGCCAGTAGCAGGGGTTATCTTCACCGTAGCACCAACAGCGATGTTGGCCTTACCATCAGTAACAGTAACGGCACTACCATTAGCCATTACGTTGGCACCACTTGGTATGCCAATCAACTCTGATGTATTCTGTGCCCACGCCCCCATTGTCAGTGCGAGGGACATCAATAGTATTGAGTATTTATTTTTCATAATTCTTCAATTTTTCAATTCTTCAATTCTTAACTATCACTACTTTTCCGTCCTTTACGTAGATGCCAGCTTGGTTAGGAGCAGCAGGCAGTGGGCGACCCTGCAGGTCATACCACGTGGTGCTCTTCACCTCACCATTCTCGATAACTACCTTCACTGATGTGGCATCGTCAATCGCAAGGTCCAATTCCACCTTGCCCTGAGGCATCACAAACTCGATGGAGCCATCAGCGTTCTGTGTCACAACGATGTCGTTGTCAGCCATTGCGCCCATAGCCGTTGTCAACAGCAGGGCTGTTACTAGTGTCTTGAATTTTTTCATAGTCTTTTCTCCTTTATATTAATGAAATTATACTTCCGTATGGGTGCAAAGTTAAGTAATTTTTCCAAAAGTTCCAAGAAAATCTTCACTTTTCCACTCAGAAAGTATAATAAAATAGGTAAAAAGGGGGTGAAAACGAAAAAAGATGAGAAAAAATTAGGAATAATCCATTTTTTTCGCTAACTTTGCCAATTAGAGTTTGAACTAGAAAAACTAAACAACAAAATAACCAAACAACTAAACGACTAAAACAAATGGAAAACAACCAAGAACTTATCGCTCAGTGCGAAGCCGTTGCCAAGCAGTGGCTCTCTCCCTCTTTTGACGAAGAGACACGTAAGGAAGTTCAGGCTATGCTTGACAATCCTGACAAGACAGCACTTATTGATGCCTTCTACCAGAACCTGGAATTTGGTACTGGCGGACTGCGTGGCATCATGGGAGCAGGCACAAACCGTATGAACAAGTACATCGTGGGCATGGCTACACAGGGCTTTGCCAACTATATACTGAAGGCATTCCCAGGTAAGCAGTGCTCTGTAGTAGTGGGTCACGACTGCCGTAACAACGGACGTATGTATGCTGAGACCGTAGCTGCTATCTTCACAGCTAACGGCATTAAGGCTTATCTCTTTGAGAGTCTGCGCCCTACCCCAGAGATTTCATTCGCCATTCGCGAGCTGGGTGCTCAGGCTGGTGTAAATGTTACTGCATCACACAACCCTAAGGAGTATAACGGCTATAAGGCTTACTGGGAGGATGGCGCTCAGGTGCTGGCTCCACACGATAAGGGCATCATTGACGAGGTGAACAAGGTGAAGATTGAGGACGTGAAATGGACTCTCAACCCTGACCTGCTCCAGATTATCGGTGGCGAGATGGACTACGACTACATGTGTGCCGTTAAGGAAGGTATGGTTGATCAGGATGTTATCCTCCGCAACAAAGACCTGAATATCGTTTACTCAGCTATGCACGGCACTGGTCGTCACATCGTTCCTATGTGTCTGCGCTCATGGGGATTCCAGAATATCAACGTGGTACCAGAGCAGATGGTGGTTGACGGAAACTTCCCAACCGTTGTATCGCCTAACCCTGAGAATGCAGAGGCTATGACACTGGGCATGAAGCTTGGTACAAAACTGAATGCCGACCTTGTAGTGGCTACCGACCCTGACGCTGACCGTCTTGCCATCGTTTGTCGCAACGACAAGGGCGAATGGCAGATACTGAACGGCAACCAGACCGCTTGCATGTTCTACTGGTACACCATCAAGAACAAGAAGGCTCTCGGACAGCTCAACCCAACGGACTTCATGGTGAAGACCATCGTGACATCTGAGCTCATTGCCAAGATTGCTCGCGCTAACGGTGTGGAGTGCTTCGACGAATATACTGGCTTCAAGTGGATTGCTTACCGTATCCGTGTGAACGAAGGCAAGCGTAAGTATATCGGTGGTGGCGAGGAGTCATTCGGCTACCTGCCTTATGACAAGGTGCGCGATAAGGATGCCCCCGCTTCTATCTGTCTCATCTGCGAAATCGCTGCATGGGCTAAGGATCAGGGCAAGACCCTATACGACCTGCTGCTCGACATCTATAAGGAGTACGGTTTCCAGAAGGAGGCTGCTATCAGCATAACAAAGCCTGGCAAGAGCGGTGCTGACGAGATAAAGAAGATGATGGAAGACTTCCGCGCTACTCCTCCAGCAGAAATCGCAGGCTCTAAGGTAGTTTGCGTGAAGGACTACAAGACTCTCAAGCAGACCGCTGACGGTAAGGTTACAGACATCGTGATGCCTACAACGGCTAACGTGCTCCAGTGGTTCACTGAGGACGGAATGAAGATTTCTGTTCGTCCTTCAGGCACAGAGCCTAAGATTAAGTTCTATTGCGAGGTTCCTGTTGCTGGTAAGTTTGACGGCGACTATGCTGCTGCTACAGCTAAGGCTGATGCACGCATAGCTGAAATAAAGAAGTCTCTCGGACTGTAAAAAGAATCAGACTTCTAAACTTAGAGTCAACAAAACTCTCTTAATAACAGTGAGAGCCTTAGCCAACTGGTTAAGGCTCTTATTTTGTGTAATACATGTAGTAGCTACGGTTTCCATGATTGCCATGATTGCTGTAGTTACTCTAAATCCTGGCACAAAAAAACCGCTGGGATGACTCTCGTCAAACCAGCGGTGTTAACCTGTTTAGTTCTGTGAACTAGGTTCGTGCTATTAAGCAACTGTGTCAGCAGCAACTGTGTCAGCAGCAACTGTGTCAACTGCAGCTGTGTCAACTGTGTCGTTACCAGCAGCCTGCTCAGTCTTGTTACCACAAGAAACCATTGACATTGCAACCATAGCTACGAACATAAAAACTAATTTCTTCATTTTTCTAAGCTTTTTAAATCTGTAAAACAATCTTTGTTTATTAAAACGATGCAAAGTTACGCACTTTTTTCAATACCCGCAAGGATTTTTATAGATTTTTTTAGGACTTTTTTGTAACATTTTTGCAAGTTGCTGTAAATGTGGCAGTTACGAATGTTAAACAAATGTTAATATTTTCTTGTGTGCGCGCACAACCGCAAAAATGGTCATTTTTAAGTACATTTATTTGTTTAATCCCCTACTTTTTCGTACTTTTGCACATAATAAGGGCGAAAAAGCCCTATTATATATATATATAAATAAGGTGTAAACACAAGATGATAGACACTTCGGCTTTCCAAGGTAAGAAAGCAGCATACTACACTCTCGGTTGTAAACTGAACTTCTCAGAGACCTCAACATTCGCTAAGATGTTGGAGGATATGGGTGTGCGCACAGCCCAGAAAGGTGAGAGCGCCGATATTTGCCTTATAAACACCTGCTCAGTGACGGAGGTGGCTGACAGCAAGTGCCGACAGCAGATAAGGCGAATGGTGAAGAACAACCCAGGAGCCTTTGTGGTGGTAACAGGATGCTACGCACAGCTGGAACCTGAGAAGATAACGAAGATTGACGGAGTGAGTCTGGTACTGGGTAGTAACGAGAAAGCCGATCTCATACAGTTTCTGTCAGAAAAGTTTACAAGCAGGCAAGAAGGACAAGAAGAACAGGGAGAGAACATAAAGGTTCAGTCTAAGGTTAAGGATATCACAACCTTTGCTCCATCATGCTCACGAGGCGAGCGCACACGTTACTGGCTGAAGGTGCAAGACGGCTGCAACTACTACTGTACATACTGCACCATACCATTCGCACGAGGCAACAGCCGCAACCCAAGCATTCAGTCGCTGGTGGAACAGGCTAAGCAGGTGGCAGCTGAGGGCGGTAAGGAGATAGTATTGACAGGTGTGAACATAGGCGACTTCGGACGTACAACAGGCGAGTCATTCCTTGACCTGGTGAAAGCTCTTGACAACGTGGAAGGAATACAGCGTTACCGTATCTCGAGTCTGGAGCCCGACCTTATCAGCGACGAACTGATAGAATATTGCGCTAACAGTCGTGCGTTTATGCCTCATTTCCATATTCCACTGCAAAGTGGTAGCGACACGGTGCTGAAACTGATGCACCGCCATTATGACTCAGCACTCTTTGCCGAAAAGATTGAGAAGATAAAAGCCGCTATGCCTGATGCCTTCATAGGCGTAGATGTGATGGTGGGTTGCAGAGGCGAGACACCTGAATGTTTTGAGGAAACCTATGCCCTACTCGACCGTCTGCCTGTAAGCCAGTTGCATGTGTTTCCTTATAGTGAGCGACCTGGTACAGCAGCACTGAAGATACCATACGTGGTAAGCGACAAGGACAAGAAGCAACGCAGTCAGCGACTCTTAGAACTGTCGCAGAAAAAGACAGAGGAATTCTATGCAAAATATATAGACACTGAGGCTGAGGTACTTTTCGAAAAGGCTACGCGAGGCAAGCTGCTACACGGCTACACTAAAAACTATATCAGGGTGGAAGTGTGTCACCCTACACCAGCCGATTTTGATAACAAGATAGTAAAGGTTAAGCTACATGAACATCGCCATAGTAATACTAAACTGGAACGGTTCTGCCATGATGCAGAAATACTTGCCGTCTGTGACTGAGCATTCCAAAGGAAGCGACAACACCAAAGTTGAAGTAATTGTTGCTGATAATGGTTCGACAGACGACTCTATCGAGATGCTGCACAGAGTATTCCCTGCAGTACGCATTGTTACACTCGACCGCAACTATGGGTTTGCAGAGGGCTATAACAAGGCTTTTGAAAAACTCGACAAGGAAAACAAAGAACAGCAGAAGCCCCTACCCGACTATTACCTGCTGCTGAACAGCGACGTAAGAGTAAAGGCTGATTGGCTTACGCCTATGCTCGACTATATGCAGGAACATAGCGAGGTGGCGGCATGTCAACCCAAACTGCTCAGCGATGTCAACCCCACGATGTTTGAATATGCTGGGGCTTGTGGCGGTTTCATAGATAAATACGGTTATCCTTATTGCCGAGGCAGAATTTTCAATACTGTTGAGGAAGACTGCGGACAATATGACGAACCAAAGGAAATATTGTGGGCTACGGGCGCCTGTCTGCTGATAAGAAGGCAGGACTACTGGAACTGTGGAGGACTTGACGGCAGGTTCTTTGCACACAACGAGGAGATAGACCTTTGCTGGCACCTGAACCTTATGGGCAGGAAGGTGGTCTGTGTACCACAAAGCGTAGCCTACCACTATGGTGGAGGCACATTACCGAAGGGTAATCCTCGCAAGGCTTACCTCAATTTCCGCAACAACCTCACTATGCTATACAAAAACCTGCCAGATGAAGAACTGAAGAGCGTTATGAGATGGAGAACCATGCTGGATTACATCGCAGCCCTCCAGATGCTGATACTCGGCAGAAGTGTTGGCGAATTTAAGGCAGTGCTGAAAGCGCGTCGCGACTTTAAGGCATGGCAAAAAGACTTTCTTGCCGACAGAACTCGCATACAGAGCAATGCCATAGTCACCTCGCCTGTAGGCAGAACCCCTATCAGCATCCTCTGGCAATACTACGTAAAAGGAAAAAGGATTTTCTCGCAACTCTGATGAAGGTAAAGTTCAAGCGTCTCCTCCGCCGTACTCATCCTCTACGTCATACTAATCATCTGCGCCTACTACGTCCATCGGAAAGAGAAAGAATAGAGATACTATAACGCCCCACTCATCATGAGCGAGGCGTTAGTTGTTTTGTTATACAGCCATATTATACTGTCTCTCCACAAAGTTATATACGGCATCTCTGTAGTAATTGATGCTTTCGTCCGAATAGTTTGAAGGCAGGTTCTCCCACAACATGTCACGAATGGTAACAATAATAGTTGACCTCGTTTCCTGCTTGTCAAACGGATGATCCATTGTCCTCAGCAGGTCTTTTATCTTCTTCAGCAGGTCTTTAGCCACCTTCTTTATTTTCTTGATGTCATCTTTTGATAGGTCATTCTTTACCAGCACGTCAAACATGGACAGTTGCTCGTCATTTTCAAATCCTTCCCTGACATATCGCCGTTCCTCCTCCGTCAGTTCATTTGACAGTTTCATCAGTTCCTCGAATGTCTTTTCTATCGTCGCGCGATTCTGCTCCTGGTTGTAGTCATGTATTATCTCCTGATACCTCTCATAGAAGTTTATGCGCGACGGGTTAGCTGCCATCATCTTTGCCAGACGTTCCTCTAACAGTTCCTGAATATCCCTCAGCATAAGGTTCCGCTGCTTGCTCTTGGCAAACTCCCGACGCAGCAGTTCAAAGTTTATGCTGCTGATGTCAAACCTGCGTGACTCTCCTGCCATTGCTGCCTCCGTATCTATTTCCAGATGCTCGTTTACTATCTCGTTGATTGCCACGCTCAGGTCTGTTATGTCGGCATGTTTGCGCTTGCTCTGCAGTTCCTTGAATATAGCCTCCAAGGCATCCTTCTGTTGCTTCATTTCGGGAGTGATGTCCTCCCGATCGAGGTACTTCCACAGCTTCAGTAGCGTGGATGCAAACGTGCAGTATGACTTCCTGATTTCAGCCGTCTCGCACATCGCATTGGCAGCCTTCTTCAGCAGCGACAACTTTTCAAAACTCTCAGCCTTAATCAAGTCATCCAAATCAAAACCATGCTCTTTCAGGAAAG
>Ga0247608_10000191_pt1 | contig 109623 bp, 76 predicted proteins | sample 176DNAGHGlowgp2_FD_193490 | JGI IMG/M metagenome (GOLD analysis project Ga0247608, IMG submission 193490) | Sheep rumen microbial communities from Palmerston North, Manawatu-Wanganui, New Zealand - 1766 DNA GHGlow gp2 | ecosystem: Host-associated > Mammals > Digestive system > Stomach > Rumen ...
TTGCACCTCAGCAAAAAAGCGTCACGATAACAGGTGACTTCAAATTCGTGGATTCGAAAGACGACAAGGTGGCAGATTTAGGGCGAAAATTACCACCTGAGGATGAGGCAAAAACGAATGTCATAGTAAACGCCATCGAAGCCGATGCGCAAATAATTGATGAAACCTTCGATGCGATAAAAAATACACCGTATCCTGCTAACGGAGTCCAACTGGAGTCGTTATACAAGAAGATTCTCACTCTGAACAAGTCAATTGAGACTCACTTCCAAGGACTGGTGAAGGTGGCGAAAGACAACTGTTTGTCGCCAAATGAGCAGGTGGAGATGTATAAGTTCATATTAGACATGTACCGTGACCAGAACAAAAAACTCAACGAAGCGAGTAGCTTTCATTACAACAAGAGCGCACAAAAGTTGCAGAAGTACATCAACGGCCAGATAGAGAAGTATCTGAATGATATGTCGAAGCTATAACATGGATCTTTTCAACATACAATACTACGACTTTTTTTAGGTACAATTATGGTTACTTTTTTAGGTACAATTATGGTTTCTACATGGGCCGCAGTGATGCGGCTCATGTTATTTATTGAGTCCGAAAAGGGTTTATTCAGTGAAACACTCTCTGCAGTTACTATTAGGACCGTTCTTGATGTGTATTCGTGGAAAAAGAATTAACTTTGCCCTCCAGATTCTATATTACAAAAAAGCAGGATTTCAACTTAACTTTCTGCGTTGACATTCGCTTATATTTCAGATGACGCAAGAAGAGTTCGAACATATTGCCCCCACGCTCCGAGAGTTGATGCTCTCGGTAGGCCGCAGTTTCTTCGGCAACGACGACGATGCCGAGGATGTAGCGCAGGAGGGACTGGTGGCTCTTCTCAGGTTTATCGACCGTATGGAACTGGGCATCCGGCATGATGCTCTTGCCGTCAGGGTGGCCAAGCATTGCTGCATGGACAAGGTGAGGAAAAGGAAGGCCAGTCCCTTTGTGTCGGCTCCAATGAATGAGGGGATTTCTCCGCCGGGTAGGGATGTGGGCGCTTCGCCTCACGAAGTATTGGAAGCCAAAGAACTGCATGAAGCCGTCGACAGGGCGGTGCAGCATCTGAAACCAAGTGAGCGGCGCCTGTTCGAGATGAGGCAGATATAAGGACTGGAACTTGACGAAATAGCAAGGCTGACCCAGATAGCGAAACCCTCAATCAAGAGCATTGTCTCTGTTGCGCGGAAGAAAGTGTTTGAAGAGATTAAAAGGTTAAGGACATGACAAACAAAGACACCGAAATATTGATTCAGAAATACCTCAACGGCGAGACGACTGCCGAGGAGGAGAGGCTGCTGGCCCTGGAGGTATCCCGCGATGATGCTCCAGATGACTGGAAGGTGATTGCCGAAATGCTTGGCGAACTGACTGTCGACGAGGCGCTCTTCAATCAGATGATGGCAGAGCGCAGCCATAAGTCTCGCATCGTGAAGCTTTGGCCTTGGGTGGCAGCCGCATGTGTGGCAGCCTTGCTGATTGTCTTCCTCGGTCCACCGAGAAAGGATGCTCCCTCAAAGCCTCAGATAGCGAAGGTGGAGACAGGACAAAAGAAGAAACCCCTCCCCCAACCCCTCCCGAGGGAGGGGAGTAAAAAGCCAACCCTCAATTCCTCTCGAAGGGAGAAGCCCACCCCCTCCCGAAGGGTCGGGAGAATCAAAAGCCTCCCCCCTCGGGGGAGGTTGGAGGGGGCTTCCTACGGTTCTGAAGAACCGATAGAACCTGTCAAAGAAAACGCCACACTCCGACCGGTCGAAGAAGCTGACATTGTTCCCTACGAAGACCCGATGGTACAATTTGCAGAACAGGCAAGAGCACTTCGCGAAAGAGGAAATCGTGTTATTCACCGTGTATCCATGAACTCTATTCCATCAGATAAATATCCATTAAACGATTTATAAACATGAAAAGAATCACCACAGCAACGATATCAGTCATCCTGTCATTAACCATTACCGCACAAGACAGGACACCCATGGACAAGATATGGGAAGAAATAGAAAAGATAACATCTGCGCGCCAAGACGGCAAGATGAAGGTCAACCACGGTGGTGGCCAACTGTTATATGTCCACAACGGCGTTGTAGGAGAGGTTTATCTGTGTACCAAAGACTGCGGCGGGAGCACCTCTCCCTCTTTTGACAACATGACATCAGAAGAAATCGAGGCAGCAAACGAAAGAAACCGCAAGATGGTTTTCGGGAAAATCTTCGGAGCCATTCGGCATAACCTCGACTCGCTGATGGCCGTCTCGGAAGAGAGTTATCACTTCGAGTCACACCATCACGGCACGGATACTATCAACTATTCATTATGCCTAAAGAACGGAAGAGACTCTATTGCGAGAATCAGGGCAAACGACGGCACTATGTTTTATCTTGACGCGCTCGAAACGGTGTTTTTCAACTATACGGCAAGTCCGAAACCATGCGGTAAGCACATCAGAGGCTTCGGGACGTTAGGATATAATAAGAGACTTCCCTTGCCTGGCGGAAAGAGTTATTATTTTGACAAGCAGCCATATCTGGACAAAATCATACCCGTTCTCAAACGAAAGGACATCAAATCATGGAGTTTCAAATGGGCACAAAGTGATGACTATGACATAGATGCCCATCACGACAAGGAGATGTATTCTGCAACAAGAGTCCATCTGCCTAAAAATGCCGGACATATTATAGGAACCATGTATTTCCTTCCACGAGAGAAAGCCAGCCTTGCGGAAGAAATATTCACCTCCATCGACAGCATCACGCTCCGCTATACCGAGATTCATCCCGAGCAGATGTTCAGATACATCTACAATGTGAAAGAGGAAGTGATGCAATATGCTGAGACCAGTAATATAAGCACTTTGTTTGAAGGAACTACTGGCAAAGGTCATGTTTCAACGTGCGTTCTCTTTGGCATCACCCCCAAAGGTTACTACGTAGCCATCGCAGACACCGAGAACAATGCCTGCATTCCCAAGGAATGGTCCACGCTCAAGAGTTTCTTCAACGGCGAGAAAAAATACATCCGGCAGAAATAGTTTGATTTTCATGGCAGCCCGCAGTGTCTCAAAATATTTGCACCGCGTAAGATACAGAGAATTTACCAGCAGGCTATTCGTTATATGATAAAGAAATGCTTATCTTTGCAAAAAAACAACACGCAACTATGAAGCAATTCTTCTCTACCCTCCTGCTCGTTCTCGTTGCAATGACGGGGTGGGCGCAGCAAAAAGTCTGGGACAACGTTGTGACGGGCCACGCCAACGTACCCTACTTTAAGGTAACAAAAGTAGCGATTTACGATGACCGCACGGAGGTGTTCCTGCGTCTTGAAGTGCCTCAGCAGATGGCTGGCGAGTCCGTGCCCTTGGCCACCAAGCCCACGCTAACGGCTGACGGGAAGACATACGCCGTGAAAGGGGCCACTGTTATCTCGCTGACCGAGCCCTACACCATCCCGGCAGGCGGGAAGGTGGACTTCTCGCTCATCTTCGAACCTATCCCCGAAAATACGTATCTGATAAGCGTGGCTGAGCCCAATGCGTGGAGCATTGCCAACGTGCACGATGCTGACAGCCAGCCCACGGGCATTGCCAATACCTACTGGCGCAACGAGGCGACGGGCGACTGGCTGATAGGATTCACCAAGCAGCATGTCATATATAATAATAAGGTGTGGGACATCGTCGGCCAGACAGAAAAGAAAGATGCCTATACGCTGACGCTCAGCGATGGCACGACTATCCGTGTCGGCAAAATGAAGAAAGGCCTGCGCCAGATTGCCATCGGAAAAGACAAGGCTATTGCCTGTAGTCCGATAACAGGTGCCGCCCTGCCCGACTATCCTATGAAGGACCAGCGTACGGGCTTTGTCGATAACGGCTACAACCCGAAGGACAGTGTGACCATCATCGGCTGGATGAAGGACATGCCGGAGGAGGTAAGGAGGCAAGGCGGTGACTTTAATGTGAGCGTTAATGACTTCCTCGTAGATGAGGAAGAGACCGCTTACGCCAAGATGGATTCGCTGGGACGCTTTACCCTGAAGATGCCCCTGCTCAACTCTTCAGAGGTGTTTATCGACAGGAAACGGTTACAACAGCGCACTGTGTTGGAGCCTGGCAAAACCTACTTCCTTCTTTCCGACTTCATGACGGGCCAGACGCTTTGGATGGGTGACGACGTCAGAGTGCAGAACGAACTCGTGGCCTATCCCCACGTCTGGTGGATTAAAGACCGTATCCCAATAGAACAACGTGGAAAGGCAAATGCGATGGAATTCAAGGCAAAAACCGACAGCAGCCGTGCCGCTGCTACAGCCAGCCTCGAAGAGACCATCGCCCAGCATCCCAACCTCTCGCAACGATACATCGACTATGTGGGAGGCTACTATCAGACGGCTCAGGGCGAGTCGCTGATGCAAGGGCGCTACTCGATGCCGAACTATGAACTGCCTAAGGAATACTGGGACTATGTGACCAGGGAATGTTGGCAGAAGGCCATTAAACCTTATACACTCTATCGTGACTTCTTAAATTTCATGGACAACTATCTCGACCAGATTATGCGCTACCGGACGTGGAATGAGTATTGGCTTTATTCTGATTATTTCCATGCATTTGCCTCAAACAATGAGGAACTGGACCTGCTCAACCGATGGAATAACTGGAAGATTGATGCTAATGCCAAAGTGATGGCCGCACCAGAGAAAGAGCGGCAGAAGGTGGTCGAGAAACTCAACGCTGACAATGCCGACATGATTAAGGAGGTGGACAAGATTCTCTATGGTCCGAAAGGTATGAAAACACATCGCGGAATTGATCTCATCCAACGGATGAAGCAAGATACCTTTGCACTCGACTCCATCGGTGCCGACCAAATTATCAAGGACATCTGGCTCTCGAAGTTGGTTTATGGCATCATCGACGAAACGCATACATCCGTGTCGCCGATGGTCATCGACACGCTGAAGGCTATGGTGAAGAATCACTTTGGCATCGAGCGGATAGAAAAGGCGAACGACTACTACCTTGCCATCGAGAACCGCGAGTTCGACAAACTGGTGCTGAAATCGTCGGATAACCTTGCCGATCTCAGCGAAGGCGAGGCGCTGCTGAAGAAGATTCTCGAACCGTATAAGGGCAAGTTCGTGCTCTTAGACATCTGGGGCACCTGGTGCGGTCCCTGCAAGGAAGCACTCAGCCATTCCACCGAGGAATATGCCCGACTGAAAGACTACGACATCCAATATCTCTATCTGGCCAACAAGAGTCCACAGCAGTCGTGGGAGAACGTCATCAAGGAGTATAACGTAAGTGGCCCGAACGTGGCCCACTACAACCTGCCATGGGAGCAGCAGGCAGCCATCGAGCGCCACCTCGGCGTCCATTCATGGCCCACCTACAAACTCTTCGACCGCGACGGAAATCTGCTCGACTTAAGGGCGGATCCTCGTGACCTTGAAGGACTGGCAAACCTGTTGGAGCAGATGTCTCAAAAGTAAACAGGCTACAGGCTTCGATTCACCATCAGTCGAAGTGTACATACGCGTTTGCACAATTTCTACACAACAAGAAAAGGCAACCAGATAATTCTTCCGGTTGCCTTTTCTGCTGGTTGGGATGAGGCGACATTTGGCTCAGAACACTACGTAGCTATATAAACGAAAAGAAGGACAACGCTGTCCTTCTTTTCGCTTGGTCGGGATGAGGCGACTCGAACGCCCGACCCCTACGTCCCGAACGTAGTGCGCTACCAACTGCGCTACATCCCGATCTTTTCGTGCAATATTGGTGCAAATGAGCGCCATGAAAGTTCACTTTCAAATGGCCGAATGCAGCCAAATATCGCGGTCGGTTCTCAAAACCGACTGCAAAGGTAGTGAGAATTGGAGAGAATTCAAAATAAAAGGGCGAAAATTTTGTTTTTTTGTGTATCTCAGTATTGAATATAGGGCTCCAGACGCTGAATATCGGCAGCAGAAAACTCTTTCAGCAAGCGTAATTGCTGAAGACTCTGCAACGGTCCGTGCAGCCGACGATAGTCTGTGATGGCCTTTGCCCGATAGAAACCGATGTAGGGATGGGCCTTCAACTGCTGGAGAGTGAGATGATTGATGTCCAACTTCCGCAGGTTTACATCGCCCAGGTCGAAGTATGGCAGGGCCGACTCGGGGAAACCGTCAATTTCACGCAACTGCTCCACGCGGCAGAAGCCTCCCAGGCGCTGGCGGTAGTTCACGATGCGTCGGGCATAGCCCGAGCCAATGCCTGGCACGTGGCGAAGGGCCGCGGTATCGGCATTGTTGAGCATGACGGTTTGTCCTGGCACCAACTTAATGGGATAGAGCGTGGTGTCGCGGTGGAATTCCTCATGGGGGGATTTGTAGGCGATGTGCGCCTCATGATAATATTCGTTGATCTGGATATAGGGCAGCAGCCGTTCGTAGTCTTTCTTGGAAAGTCCGTAAAGGCGGGCAAAATCGGAGGGTTTGTGAAACTCTCCGCCGGCTTCGCGGTATTTAAGCAGATTGCGAATTTGCCAGTCTTTCAGTCCCAAACGGCTCAGCTGTCGGGCATCGGCAGTATTAGGATCGAAGGGGAAAGTCTCGGCATGCTGTCTTTCAGAAAATCCACGGCGGGCAGCAGAATAGTGCGATGAATACCGATAGACGGTGTCGCGCTGACGAGCCATTGCCAAGGAGTCGGTCATGGAAACATCCGTTGCCGTCTGACGCCCTCCCACCCAGAACACGACAATCAAGGCCACGACGGCCACGAGCATTAATAGAAGGACGGACAAGCGGTCGGATTTCTGCAAGTAGAAGAACTCCCTAAGTGACATAGACGGATAACTGAATCTTTAATCTTGAAACATGAAACCTGAAACTTAAATCCTTACACCCACCCAAACTGATGGAGGAATATGAAGAGCATGCCCACGGGACACACATACTTGACGACAAAAACGAATACGTGGAAATAGCGATTGCTGAGGGTTCCCCAGTTGGTCATCTGGTCGTGGACGGCCTTGTGAGGCATCACCCATCCCACATAAATGCTGGTAAGGAAACCGCCGAGCGTGAGCAGCACGTTGGCCGAAAGGAAATCGAAGAAATCGAAAAGCGACTTACCGAAGAGTTGCAGTTCGGGAACGGGACCCAACGACAGGGAGCAAAGAGCACCGGCAATCATAGCCAACACCGTCACGATGCGGGCCCCGTGGCGGCGTCCCAGACCGAACTCTTCGCTGACAAAGGCCGTAGGCGTCTCGTGCATGGAGATGATGCTGGTGAGGGCAGCCAGTACCAGAAGGATGTAGAAAAGGATTCCGATGACATAGCCCACCACGGGCACGGACGCAAAAGCCTGCTGGAAGACGTTTGGCAGGGTGATAAAGATGAGCGAAGGACCGGCATCGGGCTGCACACCCACGGAGAAGGCCGCGGGGAAGATGAGCAGTCCGGAGAGAACGGCTACCAAGGTGTCGATGGCAGCTATCTGGAAGGCACTGCGCGTCAGGTTTACATCACGCCCGAAATAACTGGCATAGGTGACGAGGCAGGCCATGCCGGTGCTGAGCGTGAAGAAGGTTTGCCCGAGGGCATCAAAGAACGTGGAGGGCGTCACCTTCGAGAAATCGGGATGAAACAGGAACTCCACACCCTTCATGCTGCCCGGCAGCATCAGCGAACAGACCACCAGCACGAGCAACAGCACGAAGAGCACGGGCATCATGATCTTGGAGGCCCGCTCGATGCCTTTCTGCACGCCATGGACAATCACGAAATGGGTGATGCAGAGGAAAAGGAGCGTCCACATCACGGGCTTGATGGGATGGTTGGTGAAATCGGCAAAATACTCCCGGATATAGTCGGCATTGCCCTGCAGGTGTCCGGCAATGGCCGCAAACACATACTGAAGCGTCCAACCGGCCACCACGCTATAGAAGCCCATGATAATGAAACCCGTGAAGACGCCCATATAGCCGACTATCTTCCACGGCCAACCACCATAGGCGCGCGTGGCATTCTGCTGAGCATGGCGCCCCACGATAAACTCGCAGAGCATGGCAGGCAGTCCGAGCATCAACATACAGCCCAGATAGACCAACAGGAAGGCTGCACCGCCGTTCATGCCCGTCTCGTATGGGAAACGCCAGATGTTGCCCAGTCCGACGGCAGACCCCGCCGTGGCCAGCACGATTCCTAACTTAGATGCAAATGTTCCTCTGTTCTCCATATCCTAAACCAGAAACTTGAATCCTGATACTTGAAACCTGAAACTTGAAACGTGAAACTTGAAACTTAAAACTTAAATCCACCCCAGCTGGTGAAGGAACACACAAATGATGAACAACGGGCAGATATATTTCACGGCCAGCACAAACAGATGGACAAAGCGTACGTTGGTGGTGCCCCAGTTGGTGATTTCGTCGTGCACCACCTTATGATCCACATACCAGCCAATGAAAAGGCAGGTGAAGAATGCACCGACAGGCAGGCAGCAATTGGCCGTGAACCAGTCGAGGAAATCAAAGAGCGGCATTCCGAAGAGCGAACACCAGTCCCACATACCCAAGGAAAGGGAACAGATGCCACCCGTGATGACGGCATAGAGCGTAACAAGACGGGCTGCATTGCGGCGGCCCAGATGCAACTCCTCACTCAGAAACGAGGTGCTTACTTCGTGGATGGAGATATTACTGGTCAGGGCGGCAATGGTCAGCAGCAGGTAGAACAGGATGCTCACCACATACTCCACGAAGGGCATGCTGCCGAAAGCCTGCTCAAAGACATTGGGCAGCGTGATAAAGATGAGCGAAGGACCGCTATCAGGCTGAACGCCCACAGAAAGAGCAGCAGGGAAGATGATGAGTCCGGCCAGAACGGCTACCAACGTATCAATGGCAGCTATCTGAAGGGCTGAAGGCAAGAGGCGTGTCTCACGCTTGAAATAACTGGCATACGTGCAGAGGCATCCCATCGCGATACTCAGGGAGAAGAACGACTGCCCGAGAGCTTCGAGGAATGTCTTTCCCGTCACTTTCGAGAAATCCGGTTTGAGGAGGAACTCCACACCCTTCCATGCATTGGGCAGGGATAGTGCACATATCATCAATATGATAAGCAGCACAAAGAGAATGGGCATCATGATCTTGGAAGCCTTCTCGATGCCGTCTTGCACGCCATGAACGATTACGAAATGGGTCATGCCTATCAAGAGGGCGCCCCACATGATAGGCTTAATGGGATGCGTGGAGAAGGCCGTGAAATACTCCTTGAAATATTCAGGCGTGCCATGGATGTTGCCGGCTATCGAAGAGAAGATGTACTGAAGCGTCCAACCGCTCACCACACTATAATAGCCTAAGATCAGGGCCGAGGTAAGCACCCCGAGAAGGCCCACCAGCTTCCAGGCCGTGCCGTTGCCCATGATGGAATAGGCACGGGCGGTATTGGCCTGGGCATGGCGCCCGATCATCATCTCGCAAAGCATCACGGGGATGCCCATCACGAGCACACACCCTATATAAATAAGGATAAAGGCAGCACCTCCGTTCTGCCCGGTCACATAGGGAAAGCGCCACACATTGCCCAAGCCGACAGCTCCGCCGGCAGTGGCAAGGATCACGCCCAGCCTTGTTCCGAAATTTCCTCTTTCTGAACTCATCATACTATTTATGTTTGTGTATTAGATGGATTACTCCAATACTAAGTGGCGGAACTCCTTAGGAATAGTGCCTTTCCATACGATGAAGGGCATCTTGCGCATGTGAGCATTGTAGAACCGACGGTCACCCGTGACCTCATCACCGATGAAATCGGGCTTTTCAAACGGTTCATCCTCATTTCGGAGTTCCACTTCGGCCATCACCAGCCCCGCATTGTCGCCATAGAATTCATCTACCTCAAACGTATGTTGCCCATCAGGACTGGGCACCAGATAGCGGGTTTTGTCGATAATGCCCGGCTCGCAGATCTCCATCAGGTGCTCTGCCTCATCGAGGGTTATTTCCTTTTCAAACTCGTAGCGTGACAACCCGCCGTTCTTCGACGGCCCCTTAATCGTGAGGAACGCATGAGCATCGCGGACGCGAACCCTGACGGTGCGCCCGTTCTTGCTCATGATATACCCTTGCCGGATACGGCTTTTCGATGTAGCCTGACGGCGATAGTCCTCACCGCGAACCAGAAACTTGCGTTCTATCTCCAGACCGCTCATTTAAGACATCGTGATAACGATATAAACCATGTAGATAACGGCCAGTGCCACCAGACAGCCGAATATCCACTTCACGATGTTCTTTCCCTTTTCTTCTTCCTTAGCGGCATGGCGCGCACGCTGCAATTTTCTTTTTTGACTCATAATCTTATTATTATTTGATGTTTTATTAAAGTTTCACTTACCTCTTACATCTTACCTCTTACATCTTACCTCTTACATCTTACCTCCTCCTCAACTCTCCTCTTCGACGGGGAACTCCATCAGGTAGGCCTTGATGAAATCGTCAATCTTGCCGTCCATCACGCCATCCACATCGGTGGTCTGATAGTTGGTGCGATGATCCTTCACGCGGCGGTCATCAAAGACATAGGAGCGGATCTGACTGCCCCACTCTATCTTCTTCTTGCCCGCCTCAATCTTGGCCTGCGCTTCCAGGCGCTTCTTCATGGCCCGGTCATAGAGCTGCGACTTGAGCAGAAGCATGGCTTTCTCCTTGTTCTTCGGCTGGTCACGGGTCTCGGTGTTCTCAATGAGGATTTCCTCTTCCTCACCCGTATCCGGGTCGGTGTACCAATAGCGCAGACGCACACCCGACTCCACCTTATTTACATTCTGACCACCAGCACCCGAGGAGCGGAATGTATCCCACGACAGTTTGGCGGGATCTACATACACCTCGATAGTATCATCGACCAGCGGACTCACGAAAACGGAGGCAAAAGAGGTCATGCGCTTGCCCTGGGCATTGAACGGCGAGACACGCACCAGGCGGTGAACACCGTTCTCGCTCTTCAGGAAACCATAGGCATATTCGCCTTTCTCAATCTCCATCGTCACGCTTTTGATGCCAGCCTCATCGCCTTCCTGAAGATCGGCAATGGTCACCTTATGGCCATGAGCCTCACACCAGCGCATATACATACGCATCAGCATGCCTGCCCAGTCCTGAGCCTCCGTGCCGCCGGCACCTGAGTTAATCTTCAGCACCGCATCCATCGGGTCTTCCTTCTGGCGCAGCATATTCTTCAGTTCCAGGTCTTCAATGGCCTTGATAGCCTTATGGTAGTCTTCATCCACTTCCTCCTCGGTCACCATGTCCTCATGATAGAAGTCGAAAGCCAGTTGCAGTTCATCGGCCAGCGTACGCACTTCATGATAGCCATCCAGCCAGCGCTTGATGTCTTTCACCTTCTTCATCTGCTCCTGTGCCCGCTTGGGATCTTCCCAAAAGTCGGGAGCCTGCGTACGGAGGTCTTCCTCCTCGAATTCCATCTGTTTGCGGTCGATGTCGAGATAGCGGTGCAGATCTTCTGCCCGCTGCAGGACATCCTTCAATTGGTCTTGTGTGATCATACTCGGATTAAAATTATTCCTCGGCGTACATAGCCTCGATTTGGGCTGCGTAGTTCTTATTCAACACGCGGCGCTTGATCTTCAATGTGTTGGTGAGCTCGCCATTCTCCATCGTGAACGGACGAGGCAGCAGGGTGAACCGTTTCACTTTCTCATAATTGGCCAGTTGCTGCTGCAAGGTCTCGATGCGCTCTTCCATCATCTTGTAGATCTTCTTGTTCTGGCAAAGATCTTCACGGGAAGAGAACTCGATATCGTTGTCCTTGGCGTATTCTTCAAGTTCGGCAAAGGCCGGCACAATCAGGGCGCTGACAAACTTGCGCTGGTCGGCAATCACCGCCAACTGCTCTATGAACTTGTCCACCAGCAGTTTCGATTCAATCATCTGCGGGGCGATATACTTTCCGTTGGAAGTCTTGTAGAGTTCCTTGATACGCTCCTTCAGATACAACTCACCGTCCTTCAGATAGCCGGCATCACCCGTGCGGAAATAGCCATCTTCGGTGAAAGCCTCCTGATTCAGCGCATCGCGCTTATAGTATCCACGGGTAATCGTGGGGCCTTTCAGCAGTATCTCGTCATTCTCGCCAATCTTGATATCCAAGCCGTTAATCGGACGTCCTACCGAACCGATGGTGAAGGGCTTGTCCTTGTGTACGTTGCTCACCGTAGCCAGGCTCTCCGTCAGTCCGTAGCCTACCATCATAAAGATACCCACACTCAGAATGAACTCTTCCACATCGGGTGAAACATACGAACCTGCCGTCGGGAAGAAATTGGGATTCTCCAGACCCAACTGCTTGCGCAGCAGCGAGAAAACCGTCTTGTCCATCAGTTTATACTCCATCTGCAAAGCCAGAGGCGGACGCTTGCCGCGGCTCAGGTATTCCACGTTGTGCTTGCGGCCTACCGCCAAGGCGTGGGTGAACAGTTTGCGCTGCACGGCGCCGGAGTTCTCAATCTTGGATTTCACGCCTATATAGACCTTCTCCCAGAAGCGCGGCACACTACTCATACACGTAGGATTGGTCTCCTTGAGCGACTGCTGCACCTCTTTCGGATAGGTGTTCACAATCACCGTGGCACCTTCGCTCAAGCAAAGGAAGCACCAACCGCGCTCAAAGACATGCGTCAACGGCAGGAAGCACATCACACGATCCTTCTCGCCGACAGGCAGATTCTCGTCGTTGGCTATCATGGCCGCATTAAACTGCCCATGACTCAGGATCACACCCTTTGAGTCGCCCGTGGTTCCACTGGTATAGAGGATATTGGCAATATCGTCATCATTAGCCTGTGCATAGAGAGTTTCCACCTCACTCTGACGCGGACAGCCCTCGCCCAGTTTCAGGAACTCATCCCAATAGATGCTCATCGTGTCGTGCTGCACCTTACGGACTGAACGGTCGAAGATGATGATCTTCTCCAGCGTAGGACAGAGCGACAGCACGCGATATGCCTTGTCGTACTGCTCCTGCTCACCCACGAAGAGGAATCTGATCTGCGCGTCGCCAATCATAAACTGTATCTGCTGCTCCGAGCTGGTGGCATAGAAAGGCACCGTGACGGCACGGATACCGAAAGCACCAAAGTCAGTAAACAGATAATGCACCGTGTTCTGCGAGAAAACGCCCACATTCTCCTGCACCTTCACGCCCAAGTTGAGCATTGCATTACTGACCACGCGCACATTCTTGGAGAACTCATTCCAAGAACATTCTTTCCACTTCAAACTTCCGAAATCACGGTAAATCAAAGCGGTACGGTCGCCATACTTTTCTGCCTGTTTATGAATAAGCACCGAATAATGACATCTTGTCTGCATAAGCGTATATGTTTTATTAAAACGCAAAAGTACAAATAAAAATCAAAAAAACAAAATTATTGCCGAAAAAATCCATTACATCCAGCCGTCGCCCACCTTCCTCAAAGACTCAGCACCGACAAAAAGTGTAGCCGTTTTGGCTACACTTTCACCTCGAAACAGGCTCTGCTCCCTCCCATCAGAAGCCTTGTCCCACCCATTGAAAACTAATTTTATGCGTTAAAACACTGACACCACTGCACACCCCCGATAAACAGAGGGCTCAGGCGTGACATAAGGTGTGTCACCACTGACACAACACTGACACACTTTTCAGATGGGCAAAGAAAAAAAATAAGCTCAACACAAAGACACAAAGACACGAAGAATAAGACAAAAATCTACAAGAATCTCACAAAAATGTTCAACGATAACCATAACCATTATCCTCATAGGATTCCCTCCCTACGGGGGAGGGTTAGGGAGGGGCTCTATATTCTTTAGCCTATATCATTCATATAAGAAAAATTTTTCCTGTTTTTGCTATCACTGCTATCACTAAAATCAGTAACCAGTTGAATGCCTGTGAGTTGCAGCACTGAATTTAGTGATAGCACAGGTGATAGCAGTGATAGCAAAAAGGCCTTCCGCTGAAAAAAATGCCCCTAAACACTCAGTTTTTCGCATACGCGCTTTTATCTCTCGCAAAACACGCTGTTGTTTATCGCAAAAGTGCGAACCAGTTGCAATACTCCTGCAACCCATCCGCAGTACTACTGCGCATCATCCGCAGTACTACTGCGGAGGCTTCGCAGTAATTTAACGCATCATCAGCCAATACACAATTCCTAAGAAAACTCACGCCGAGTCATAAGAGTTCACGGAGGTTATATTCACTCTGAAAACTCCATGCACGCTGCGTGAATAATCTCAAAAATCAGGCTTTTTATCATAAAAAATCAGGATTAACCATCAACTTTTTTCAGGATTTCGGCATTTTGCTATCACTGCTATCACCTGTGCTATCACTAAAAATTTCTCAGCAGCTTATTACAAACCAACCATTTACTGATTTTAGTGATAGCAGTGATAGCAAAAACAGGAAAACTTTTTCTTGTGTGAATAAGATAGGCTAGAAAAAAAATAAAGCCCCACCCTAACCCTCCCCCGTAGGGAGGGAATCCTATGAGGATAAAAGGTTAGGGTTATCGTTGAACATTTTTGTGAGATTTGTGAAGATTTTTGTTTTGTAGCAGTTAAACCCGTCAATGTAAATACTATTTCTGTAAAATATCGTATTCTGGAACCTTCATTTTATGTAAAATATCGCATTCTAAAACCATCATTTTCTGTAAAATATCGTATTCTTGTACATAGTTTTTCTGTAAAATATCGCATTTTACAAGAAATAGTTGTATCTTTGCAAAAAAATCAGAACTATGATAGACAAGAGAGCATTAGAGTTTATTCTTACCGACCAGCAAGAAGAGCTTGACAACAGAGAAACAGAGACATTGTGTCACCGTGCAGAAGAAAATGCCGTTGACACCCAAAGTACCCAAGCGCAAGTGGTTATAGGAGTTAGGCGCAGTGGAAAATCTACCCTTTGTTATCAAGTTCTGCATGCAAAAGACATAAAATTTGCCTATGCCGATTTCGACGATGAACGACTGGCAACACTTACATCCGACCAACTCAACGATGTACTGGAAGTCCTGTATAAAATCTATGGTGAATTCCAGTGCCTTTTTCTTGATGAGATACAAAACGTAACGGGATGGCATTTCTTCGTCAACCGGATGCTCAGAAAGAAGATGCACATCATCATTACAGGAAGCAATGCCAAACTGCTAAGCGGAGAATTGGCCACACACCTCTCTGGGCGGAGCAAGGAGATAGCACTATATCCATTCTCTTTCAAAGAGTTCTGCATCATGAAAGGAATTGATACCGACAAGCGAACAACCAAGGCAGAAGCTTTCCGCAGGACGGCTTTCGACGAATACCTAAAGCAAGGCGGATTCCCAGAGTTGCTGGCTATCAAGGACAACAGGAACTACGTCGGTAATCTCGTAGATAATATTTTGAAACGCGATATCGAGCAGCGATACAAAATCAGTTATAAAGCCGCTTTCGAGCAGATGGCTAATCACCTGATGAACGTTTCTCCCGCTATTGTTGTGACTACTGATTTGGCCAGTCGTTTTAAATTCAAGTCAGAACACACAGCCAAAAACTATGTAAAATACCTCAAAGAGGCCTATATGCTTATCGGCATACAAAAATATTCTCAGAAAAGCAGACTGCGGGCTGTCCAGGAAAAAATATATACCGTCGATGTGGCTATGATGGACCAGCGCGACAACGCTTTTGCCGGAGATAATCTGGGACATCGGCTTGAAACGATTGTTGCCATCCACCTCCACAGGAAATGCAAAATGTCTGGTTGGGATGTGTACTATCTGAACGACCGTTCCGGTGAGTGCGATTTCGTAGTGTGTAAAGGCAACAAGGTCATACAGTGTATACAGGTTTCTTACAACATATCAGCAGAAAAGACGCGAAAGCGGGAGATTAATGGTCTGTTGCTTGCTGCAAGACAAACAAAATGCCAGAACCTTCTGCTGCTTACCGACCATGAGAGCAGTGAGATTGAAGAATCCGACATCAAAATGAAAGTGCAACCCGTATATGAGTGGTGTCTGGAATTAGGGATATAACCCACACTATATCGTCAATATACTGATGAAGGTTGCTGGGGTAGGTCTCCAATTTAAAAAAGGAGTCCACCTTGCTCGGTGAACTCCTCTTCTATAGTCAATTATTGTTCTTGAACTGTTTACGCTCGGTTTACCATTCGTCCCAGATCATGCCAGACTTGGCGCGGTTACCGCCACCGCCGTTACCCTGGCCCCTGCCGTTGCCCTCACTGTCGGAATAGGGATCAGTGGTTCCGTCGGCCTCGCCCACCGTACCAGGCAGACCGCCGCTACCTTCGGTAACACCACCATCAATGACACGGCCGGGCGTAGGAGGTTCTTGGATGGTCGCCGCCATCACCACAATGTCACCGAAGCAGCACACCCCCGTTATTTCAGGTTTCTGATAACTAAGTTTCATAACTATATCTCTTTTCAATTATTTCACAATATACTTCTTTCCGTTCACAATGTAGAGACCCTTTGCAAGACCCTTCGTAGAGTTGCCCACATAGATACCATCGGCAGTATAGACGTCGGTCTGCTCAGCAGCCTTTGCCTTCACCTCGGCAACACCTGTGGCCTCGCCCTCGAAGTAGTTCACAGCTCCGAAGTCCATCGTATAAGCCTTGGCACCACCTGTAGCGGCGAAGTCGTCGCACTGAATATCAGCTTTACTGCCATTCTCGCTCTTTGTAGTAAGAATCCAGCGGGCAGGGTCCTTCAGACTGGTTGCCGGGTCGATGGCTTTCTGAGTGTTGAAGTTCGGGCAGATGATACCTGTCTCGTTGTTCCAGTTCCAGGCATCCTTCTCTTCCACACGGTTGTACCAGAAGGCTGCTCCGCCTTGTCCGTTGTTCAAAGTCTTGTCCCATCCGAGGAAGTAGCAGAACTGAGGCATGACAGAGTTATAGTAGGTACCCACGAAGGTGTAGGTGAAGTCGTCAGAAATCTTATAATCTCTCTGTTCGCCAAAATACTTAATCTTACCGCTCTTATAAGTAAATTCAGAACCGTCGCGGTTTGTAATCTTCTTCTCTTCAACAGTTTTTTCCGATCCTTCGCCTATGACATAAGCGGGAACCGTGTACTCACCATTGTAAATCAGATTCATCTGAGCGTGACCTTTCAGCTCGGCGGCATCCTTCAGGCGCTGATACAAGTCAGCCTTCTCATTGGCGAAAATGTCGAACTGGCGTTTGTACTTGCCGTCGGCCTCTTTCGTCATGTCGGGCTTAATCAGGTAGGGCACACCGGCATGCAGGATAACGGGATCCCGTGCAATCTCTACGTCAGTGTATTTGCCGCTGGCATCCTGGTCGTTGATGGTGCCATGTACATGGTCGGTGGCAGTCATCTTTTCCTTATATTCCATCAGGTTCTTCGAGAACATCAGCGTGATGCGTGAATTCTCCTGGTCGCGGATCACATACATCAGTTTGCTCAGATAAGGAATCTTGGCCTTACCATTGTTCTTATCGGCTTCTGTTCCGAAGAACATCACCATGTCAGAATACTTCAGGTCGTAGGGCACACAGATGGTCCACCAGTCACAGTCGCTGATGAATGAGCGTACAGGCTCCAGCGGAGTCTTGCGGTTAGTGGCGTAGGCCGTCAGCACGAACTGGTGCCAGCCGCGGTAGTCGTTGAGTTTCGTAACAACTTTGTCCTGCACCACCTCTGTCCTCATCGTCCAGAAAGGACCGGCATCACTGGCTGTTGCCGCGGTGTATTCATATTCTATAGCCTTGGAATAGCGGGTCAAGAGATTCTTATATTCATTATTGTAAGTTGCATAATCCACATAGTCACTACTTATATTGAAACGAGGACTACCCCACTGGTTTGTGAACTTAATCAATTCGGAAGCCTTTCTCGTATAACGTTTACATCCTTGATAATTCGGATTGGTATCCATCCAAGAGTAATACGTCTCATAGTTACCATCTTTGTTCTTAATAAAATCACCGTTATCGTTCTGTGTATAGGCGTATCCTATCGTCCATACACCATTACCGTCGTCACTGATTAGCCGATGACAATAGTCACCATTTTCTGCCTCGTCGTAAACATCAACTTCGCTTCTGACATAGTTGCCTTCATAAGTAGCACCTTGACCAGCCGGATCATAGATGATTTTTCCATTTTCATCACGAACGGGAGCTGTCACCATTACAGGATTTCCCTGTTCGTCGACTACGCCTTCGGTTTCCGGCTTTGGATAGAGCTGTGAACCTTCCCAAATCGTATTGTAGTAAGGAGCCAGTCCATAAGGAGCTGCAATAGTAGACATGTTCAGCCCATCAAGCGTAACATCATAGAACGAGCGGTCTTTCTTGTTTTTATTAGTATTATTTTCCCAGTAGCCATTTGCCTGAATCTGGTTTGCTGTTGAATGTGGGTCAAGAAAGCCCTTACCTCCAGCTATTTCCATGTCTCCATATGTAGTGCGGGTGTCATCCCAAGCCTGCCAAACATATCCTGACGTGCCCTGTGCGTATGCAAATCCGAACTCACTCTGGTTGGGGAAGTAGATATTGTTGCCACGGCCGTCGCGCATACCTGTGGCAACGCTATATTCGCGGGTCGGGTCGGTGTAGCGCTGAACGTTAGGAGTCTGGCACTCACGTGGGTAATGCAATACCGTCATATACATACGGGCCTTACCGTCATTGGTGTAAGCCTCGCGATCGATGATGCCTTCGGTGATGGAGTTGCTGTCATAGTGATTGAAACCATTATACATAACAGAGGTGAAGGCATCCACATGACACTCTGGAGCATTAACAGCAAGGTTGTAGACATCCTTTACGCGATAGCCCACAGCAAAAGCATTACTCTCGATAAGCTTGATGTTCTCAGAGAAAGTATACGTGCCGTAGGTGACGTTGCTTTCACCATCATAAGCATCAATGTCGGACATGCCGAAGTGTCTCACGTCATTTCCAGGAGTGGCGTCTTCTTTGCCATCGGTAATCCATGCACCGTTGTCGTAAACAGTGTCTTCGTTGTCGCCCGTGGTCCATACGTGCACCAGGTTGTGAGAAGAAGATGCAAACGCACGAGTCTTGATGTTCTCGATGTTTGCAGGAATGCAGATTTCGCGGATATGTCCAAGGCTTCCGTCGCTAAGGAAGTCAGCAGGAATGGTCTTCAGCAGCGGTGTGGTGGGAATCCATACCTGCTGAGTGATTCTACCAAGTGCATTTGTCCAGGTAAGGGTAAGATCGCTGCAATGTTCCTCGGTGATGATGGCATCTCTCAGGTCGAGAACCACAAGGCCGTTGCAGCCATAAACTGCACCCTCTTCATTATTTCCGTCAACGTATGACTTTCTGTCGGCTTTAACCTCTGTTCCGTCAAGACGGGCATTGGGAGAATTAGAGAACTCAAAGGCCTCATAGTTTGGCACGAAATGACCATTGGCATCCCAGTCGCCATTGTCAGAGAAATCGCTGGCTGAAGGATAGCCCAAAATTGTGAGGGACTTTAGTTTGGTAAGATTTCTTGTGTCTTTGGTAACGCCGTCGTAACTCAACTTCGTACAAGAGTGAGAGTCGTCAAGACAGTGATAAATAGCCGTGCGAAGAGTGTTGCCTTTGGCCACGTAGGCTATCACAGAAGTTCCCACCTTGGCGGTATTGTCCTCCTTATAGTTAAACGTATTGGGCGACATGCTGTAAACCGAACCCAAATTGGGACTGCTTGCTTTCAGAGCAGTTCCAGCCGCGTTCACAGCCTCCTTATCCCAACCGTCAGGCAGAATCACCGACTTCACGCTGGAGTTGGTGAACGTGAACGTCTGCTTGCTGCTTGTGTAGAAAGCATCCTGAAGGTCTATTGTCTCCACATTGAGCGTAGAAAGCGCCTCAATGTCGGCGGGGTTCATACCTTCGGTGTTGTTGTCGGTAAAATAGATGTGCGCCACCTTAGCGTCCTTGAGGTCGTTATTGGCCGTGTAAGCGGCAATAGCAGCAGCAAGGCTTCCAGGCTTTTCCATCTTGATTCTCACCACTTTTTCCGTTTGAAACCATGTGGTTCCGGAGAGATAGGCATCATTGTTTCCCACAACAATACCCTGCGCCCACGTCCCTATCGAGACGCTAAGCATTGCGAAAAACAGTAAAAGTTTTCTCATACTTGTTTGTTACTAAAATGTTGTTATTATATTGTCATTTTGAATTAATTAAGCTACTGTGCGTCAGCACGAAGAAGTTGTTGGGCCTTTATGTTTGTCCTTAGCCCAGATCAGGACGATAATAGAGTTTTTTGTATATACTTTTGGGAGTCAGCCGGAGCATGAGTGGCAGTAAGATTATTGATCAGAAACGCTTATGTATCGCCATTGCTTTTGCTCGCTGCTCTTACCAATTGGTTCACAGAGAATGGCGCAGTGGTCTCACGACTTTAGCGCCAGTTTGTTTTAAATGCGGATACTCGGCTTCACAGTTTTTCTCCACTTCGATAACTAATTACCCCGCACATAAGGCGCGGGATTAATAAAAATAATTCGGCTGCAAATTTACAAAAATTCGCAAAAAAAAAAAACGGTTAACTAAATTCCAACCAAAACACGCTATATTTAACCGAATTTAACGGAAATTCACACACCTGCGCGCTCCGTAAACGATTACGTGTTGCTGTAACAATTCTAATTCGCATATTTGAAGGAGCGAAGAGATTTCTGCCTGACTCGTTTGGGGAGGAATCCGCAAATCGTTAAAAAAATATATATAATAAGGTATAGAAGGGGGAGAAGCGAAAGATTTCGGCTGATTCTGATTAACTTTGCATCAGGAGAAAAATGGTTGATATGAAATACGCTGAACTGACAGAGAGAGCGGTGGAACTGCTGAAGCATCTCATCGCTACGCCTTCGGTGAGCCGTTCGGAAGAACAGGCTGCCAACGTGATGGAACAGGCTATCCGCGACATGGGACTGGAACCGCGGCGGGAGGCTAACAACGTGTGGGTCGTCGATCCAAACTTCGATGAGAAACGCCCCACGCTATTGCTGAATGCGCACGTTGACACCGTAAAACCCGTGACGACCTGGACTCGCAATCCCTACTGTCCGGAACAAGAGGACGACATACTCTACGGCTTGGGAAGCAATGATTGCGGCGGCGGACTGGTGTCGTTGCTGCAAGTGTTCGGATGGCTCATAGGGAAGGAACAACCTTACAACCTCATATTCCTGGCTTCCGCCGAAGAAGAAGTCTCAGGAAAAGACGGCATCGCGAGAGCCTTGCCGCTGCTGCCCAAGATTAATGTGGCCATCGTAGGTGAGCCGACGGGTATGCAACCGGCCATAGCCGAAAAGGGTCTGATGGTGCTTGACGTGGTGGCTCACGGAAAATCGGGGCATGCAGCCCGTGGCGAAGGGGTGAATGCCATTTATGAGGCGATGGAGGATTTGCAGTTCCTGCAAAGCCATCAATTCAAGAAAGTGAGCGAGTTTCTGGGGCCGACGGTGATGAACGTGACCGTCATCCACGCCGGCACTCAGCACAACGTGGTGCCCGACCGCTGCGAGATGGTGGTGGATGTGCGCACCAACGAATACTACCAGAACGAGTTTGTATATGAGTTCCTGAAGAAGAAATTGAAGAGTGAGGTGACCGCCCGCTCGTTCCGATTGCACTCTTCGCGCATTGATCCGGAACATCCGCTGGTGAAACGATGTGTGGAAATGGGCATGACGCCCTTCGGTTCTCCCACGCTGAGTGATCAGGCGCTGATGTCGTTCCCTTCGTTCAAGCTGGGCCCCGGACAGTCATCGCGTTCGCACAGTGCCGATGAGTTCATCAGAATCTCCGAGATAGCTGGGGCTATCAGCACGTATATTGAACTTCTCGACGGTACGGCTATCGGCCCAACCAGACTTCAGGATTGAGTTTGGCGGTTTCACGGCGGAGCTGGAACTGAAGGATATTGTCTGACCCCAGCGTTCCAAGTGCCTGACGGGTGCTTACTTTCTGCCCTCGTGAAACACTAACAGAGCGCAGATTACAATAGACGGAGATATAACTGCCATGACGAACCATCACCACGCTGGTTCCTCCGAAGGCAAAGACGGCACTAACCTCGCCATTGAAGATAGCACGGGCCTGTGCGCCTGGAGAGCCCAGGATATTGATTCCCTTGTTGTCGAGGCGCACGTTCTTCAAGCCTTCCACATCATATTGTCCGTAATGGCTCACAATACGGTAAGAACCGGTAATCGGAATGGGCAGACGCCCCTTGTTGCTCTCAAAGTTGCTGCTCAGCTTACGGTCCACGCTGCTCACAAGAGATATTGTTTCATTCTCCCGCTTGGCTTCAGCGACCTCTTTTTCATGACGCCGTTTCTCCACTTCAGCCTTGCGCTCGGCAGCCTCACGGGCGGCTTGTGCTTCGCGGGCAGCCTGATCAGCACGAGCACGTTCGGCAGCATCCTTCTTCGCAGCCTCACGGGCCAGACGCTTGGCCTCGGCTTCACGCTCACGGGCTTCTGCTATCCTGCGGGCGTTCTCGCGGGCAGCAGCCTCAGCGGCAGCCTTCTTTCGAGCCAGTTCTTCTTCACGCTTCTTCTTGGCAGCAGCCTCCGCAGCGGCTTTCTTTCGGGCTTCCTCGGCGGCGCGCGCACGGGCCTTGGCCACTTCCTCGGCAATCAACTTATCAATCTGAGCATTGAGGGCCTGATCCTTTTTACGTTGGTCGTCGATGATGCCCTGAATGGTCTTCTGTTGTTTCTGAAGCGTGTTGACTACTTGCTGCTGCTCATCCTTCTTGCCTTGCAAGGCGGCATGCTCCTTTTTTCCTTTATATAAAAGCGTATTCTTGTTACCCTTCTCCTTCTCCAATTCTTGATGCTTGGAGGCAATCTGCTCCTGCTTCACCTTGACCAGTTCGCCCTGGGCACGCTGGAAGGCAGCATACTCGCGCACGAACCGCATACGACGGTACATCTGCGTAAGGTTCTTGGCGGAGAAAATAAACATCAGCTGGTCCTGAATCTTACGATGACGGGCCATATAGCGCAGACTCTTGAGATACTTTTGCTGGCGCTCCTTCAATTGAGACTCCAACGTGGCCAGCTGCGCTTTCAGCAATCCGATGTTTCCTTCGATATGTGTGATATCTTTCTGGATATTGTCGATATTTTTCTGACGTTCATCAATCTCGCTGTTGATGACCAACAAATTATCGAGTCTTTTCTTTACATCCGCCCGATTGGCCCGAAGCAGCTGTTCCTGCTCCTGGATTTTCTTCTTGATGGCTGCCCGCTGGTTCTGAAGGCCTTTGATTTCGGCATTCGTATAGACTGGGGCTTTCTTGGTGGTCTTCGTGGATTTAGCGGATTTACCGGTCTTTACGGATTTGCCGGAAGTTCTGGATTTTCCGGTAGTTTTAGAAGTTCCGGTTTTTCCAGTTGTTTTTACGGTTGTCTTTTTAGTCGTAGAACGTTGTGAGGTGGCTGGTTTCTTGGCCACACTCTTTCGCTGCTGCGCTCCTGTCGGGACCAGCATCAGCAGCGATAATATGACAGTTAACAATATCCTCATTTACAGACTCGTGATTTTCTCCAACGCCTCTTCTACACTGACCTCCTTGTACTTTCCAGAAAGGGTTGTACGTGTTTCCCAATCGCTGTCCGTCTTCACGCCTTTCATCTTGATGGTCAACGTGATGTCGCGGGGCTTCTGGGTGGCTTGCGTCTTACCATTGAGAATCAAGAGATTGGGGTACATCTTGGTGCCTAAAGCCTTGAAATCATCATATTTGCACGACAACTTCGTAGTGCCATTCGTCTTGTCTGAATAGGTCACGTCGGTCTGCTTGATGAGTCCTGTCTTTGACTCCGTCTGCCAGACGTAGTTCATGTTGCCTTGTTTGAGGCTCACGGGTACGGTGGCGGAAGAAGACGCAAGATCAAGGGCGAACTTTTTCAGTTGGTCGTCGGTGATATTTCCTGCACCCGGCACGAAAAGCATATTCCAGAACAGGGCTTGCATGGAATAGAAATTGAGTCCGTTGCGCTTCAGGAAGTCCACCTTATTATAATCGGCCTTGACATACTCCTTGTGGATGCGATCCACAATCATTACATAGTCTTTCGTGAACTCCAGGCGTCCTACCTCCATCAATCCGAAGGCCGTAAGCTGAATACGGATCACATCATCCTTACGCATGCGGAGCGAACCGCTCACCGAGATATCCTTCGAACCGGCATTCAGCGAGAAATCTATGTTGCTTACAATATTCTTGGTATATACGGCATTATCGTAAACACGCCGCATATAATTGAGTTTCAACTGTTCTGAATCAGTTACGCCTGTCACAGTCTTGGTATCAGGTACTTGATCAGTCACCACCTTTTTCGTTCCGCATGAGACGAGCATCGCAGCAACTGATAGCAGTACCACGGAGATCGTCTTCGTTATCGCTGTTGTATTCATTTCTTTAGATATTTTCTGAGTTTTATTTTTCGGATCAGGACCTTTGAGTCAGCCCCTTTCTCCCTTGCTCGCTGCCAATAATCAAGAGCCCGCTCCATATCACCCACCTTGGCATGGATGTCACCCGCATGTTCGAGGATTACCTCGCTCACGGTAGAATCTTTCTCAACGGCCTGATCAATATAGATCTTCGACTCCTCGTAACGCTCCTGCATGAACAGAATCCAGGCATAAGTGTCAAGAAACGTGCTGTTATCTGGCTCGGCCTTGATTGTACGGTAACTCATCTGCTCGGCTTTCTGAAGGTCTTTGCCCTGTTCGCTGAGATAATAGGCGTAATTGTTGAGACAGCCCACGTTGTCGGGTTTCCATTGCAGGCAACTGTCATAGGCGGCAAAAGCCTCGGCTTCCCGCTTCTTCTCGTGGAGGATGTCGCCCATGATCGCATAGAAATCACTTACGATTTCCTTATTGCTGCTCTCATTGATCTGTCTCACTCCCGTCTGGAACGACTGAAGAGCCTCATCCTTTTCATCCTTCTGGAAATGGGCCAGTCCCATAAAATAATAGAAAGCCATCTCGTCGGGATTGTATTCTTGGGCTGCCTTGCACAGACGAATCACCTCATCGAAGTCTTTGTCGCCCCACTTCGACTGAATAAGTTCCAGGCGCACACCAGCATTGTCGGGCGCAATGCGTAAGGCATCTGACAATGCTTGGCAGATACTGTCCTTCGGCATTTTCTTCAGCGTCATATAGGCCGCATAGAGTTCATGCATGTCAGTAGTCTTCTGCGGATGGGCAAGAATTCGATGGAACAGATCGAGTACCTCCGTAGAGTCGCCCCCTTGCTGTTCATTGTCGCCCACCACTTTCCGCATCAGCGTCATTTTACTGTTTATGGGCGTTGTCTCACTGACAAGCATCTTCTCCTGCAAGTCATAGGCCAAGGAATCCTCGCCCACATTGCGGTAATAGTCGAGCATAGACATCTGCGCCATCAGGTTTTCGGGCTCCATGTCAAGCACATACTCATATTCTTTCAGTGCTTCTGCGGCCCTGTCGTTCTGCAACAGCCAGTTTCCCATCATCACATGATAGTTCATGTCGTTAGGATGCTTTGACGATAGCGATTTCAGTTCCGCCAACTCCGCCTCCTTGTCACCTTTCATGGAGAGAACCCGCATGCGAGCAAGCGTGATCTCCTCGCTGCTACCCTCAAGGCTCTCAAGACGATCAATCGAGCGGAGCATATTATCGTAATCCTTTTGCCGGTCATACAACTGAATCAGGATATTCAGAATGTCATCGCGATCGCGTGTATTGGCAAAGATTTTCTCATAGGTGTCAATGGCCTGCGGGAAGTCGCCCATGCCAATATAAACCTGTCCGAGCCGTTCCAGATAGGTTGTGTTTTTCGGATTCAAGGAAGCTGCCCGTTCAATATCAGCCACCATCATTGAATCGTTTTTCATCGTGGAATAATAGGCCGAACGCATGAAATAGACTTCGGCAGCATTGGGATTTATCTCCTGGCAATGATTCAAGAGATCGAAAGCGGCAGCATAATTGCCCTTAGTCTGCTGGGCGATGGCCTCCAGATAGAAATACTTAAAGCGTTGCGAAGCGTTCTTCGATACAGGAGTAAAATCAACAAGGGTGTTAGCCTTACGACCTGCAGGCTTATCTGACTTTGTGGAAGCGCCACACGCAACCAACAAAGTCACGAGCATCAAAATGAATATCTTTCTAATCACTCCTAATTCCCAACTCATTTCACCCCGGTATGTCCATAACCACCGGCTCCGCGCTCAGTCTCGTCAAGTTCCTCCACCACGACGAGTTCTGCCTGTTCATGACGGGCAATCACCATCTGGGCTATGCGTTCACCATCTTCAATGACAAAATCATCCTGCGAGAGGTTGATCAGTACCACACCAATTTCACCGCGATAATCGGCATCAATCGTACCTGGTGTGTTGAGCACCGTTATTCCATGCTTCAATGCCAGTCCACTCCGGGGTCGCACTTGCGCCTCAAATCCTTCCGGCAGAGCGATGAAAAGCCCGGTCTTAATCAACTTGCGCTCCATAGGATGGAGCACCACTGAGGCCTCCAGATTTGCACGTAAATCCATGCCTGCACTCTGAAGAGTAGCGTAGGCTGGCAGCTGCTGATGCCCTTTATTTATAACCTGTACCTTAATCATATCTTTTTTTAATGTGCAAAGATAGGAATAATTCTTCATTTTTCATTCCTCATTTTTCATTTTTTTCTTATCTTTGCAAAAAATTATAATCCATGAACTGGAAACAACTCATATCAAACAAACGTTTAGGACAGGAAAACCGCCATGCAGAGAGGCATGATGACCGCTCCGAATTCAAACGCGATTATGACAGGCTCATCTTCTCCGCACCCTTCCGCCGCATGCAAAACAAGACGCAGGTGTTCCCACTTCCGGGAAGTATCTTCGTCCACAATAGGCTCACCCACTCTCTCGAAGTAGCTTCAGTGGGAATGTCACTCGGAAACGATGTGGCTCACCGGATTCTACAGGACAGTCCGGAACTCATTGACACGCTGTTTCCACAAATAGGCACTATCGTCAGCACAGCCTGCCTGGCTCACGACATGGGCAATCCGCCTTTTGGACATTCTGGCGAGAAAGCCATTCAGACCTATTTCACCGAAGGCAAGGGAGCCTACCTGAAAGAACATGTATCGAAGGAACTGTGGGACGACATCACCCACTTCGAAGGTAACGCCAATGCCTTCCGCTTGCTGGCTCATCGCTTTAAGGGCCGTCGCGAAGGAGGTTTCGTCATGACATACACCACTTTGGCCAGCATCGTGAAATACCCGGTGTCGTCCTCCCATGCCGGCAAGAAAGGAAAATTCGGATTCTTCCACGAGGAGAAAGATATTTACAAAAAGATTGCCCATGAATTAGGTATCACTTCCATGGGTGAAGATTGTTATGCACGCCACCCCCTCGTCTATCTTGTGGAAGCTGCCGACGACATTTGCTACGAGATCATGGACATAGAAGATGCCCATAAGCTGAAAATCCTCTCCTTCGAGGAAACGCAGCATTTACTTCTCGGATTCTTCGATGAAACCGACCAAAACAGAATACAACAGCGAATTTCAGACGAAGGAATCACCGACAACAACGAGAAAGTCATCTATATGCGTGCCTGCGCCATCGGCAAATTGGAGAACTGCTGCGTGGATGCCTTCATGGAGAACCAGCAGGCCATCCTAAACGGCTCCTTTCAAGGCAGCCTCATTGACCATATCTCCGAAAAGCAACAGAAAGCCTACCGAACATGCACCGAAATGTCGGTCAAAAAGATTTACAAGAGCAAACCCGTCCTTGACGTAGAACTTTCTGGTTACAAAATTATGGCCACCCTGATGGAAACCTTCATAGAAGCAGCCGTCCATCCCGACCGATTCTATTCCCAACAGCTCATCCGCCGCGTAAGCAGCCAGTACGACATCGATTCTCCAAATCTCGAAACTCGCATTCTAGCCGTCATCGACTACATCTCAGGCATGACCGACGTTTATGCCCTCGACATCTACCAGAAAATAAACGGTATCTCCCTACCTATTGTATAATCTGAAAAGTATCTTAGAATGGAACAAATAAAGAGAATTCGCGAAATGGAGCTTCGGCTCGACCGGGCATCAGCCGCAGTGATGGAATTATCGGCTGCCCTCGACAGATACGAGGATGCCCAGGAAGTCATCGCTTCGCTTGAAGCATATTACGGAAGCGATGAATGGCGAAAGGACTTCGCTGACGACGAGGCAGGACGACTACCGCAGGACCTAAAAAGAGGTGTACTTTCAGAGGATGCCGTATGGAACTTACTTTCAGATAACCGCGACCTGAAAGCAAGAATTCGGGAAATGAGTTCATTGGGAACAAGCCCAAAGGAATAAAACTAAGCCTACTTCTCTTTGGTAATAATCCTATTGGCACCAGAAGTGATATGAAGAGCGTCAGGGTTCTGACGCACGAAGGTGTCAATGTGGCGGATACGTTTCTCTGCCAAGATTTCATCAACAGCAATCAGGATTCCTGTTTCCTCTACGTCTCCGAAGCCGTAGTTAATGGCTGTTCCAAAGAGTTTCATCGTAGGCGACAGATTCATGTAGGCATTCACGAGAGGAGGAATATTATATCCCATCTTTCGGATCTCAGCATTCAATATGCGATAGTCCTTACGGAAGTCATCCTCGGTAAGTATAGATGCCAATTCTTTGGGATCAGTCTCAATTTTCAGCGGTTTCATCGGGGTAATCAGGTTTTCCTTGTCATCGAAATGCTTCTTCAGGAAATAAAGAATCATATCGCGTCCCTTACGGATATAAGACGGGTACATCGTCATTTTACCGAAGAAATACTTCACGTTGGGCATAACAACGGTAAGTGCTCCTAATCCATCCCAGAGGTTATCGAGTGCAAAAAGGCTCTTTGCACCCATGCGTGAGCTCTGATAGCCAAGGGAAACGAACGAACGTCCCAATTCTATCGTGTAAGGCATGTATTCCTTAAGGAATTTCTCTGAGAAGTGAAACATGTGACTCGTAGCCAGTTTGGGCTGCCCGTCGGCAGACAGTTCCCAATCCGTGCCCAAGAGATAACGGTAGCCACCAATAATTTCCTCTGTCTCAGGATTCCACACTATCAGTTGCTTGTAACAGTTCTCGCAGGTATCAAACTCATCTATATCCACTTCCATGCCCGTACCGCCACCAGCTTCGCGGAAAGCCTCTTCGCGCAGACGCCCAATCTCACGCATGGTATGAGGTGCATTATGAGCTGTCACAATGTAAATCTCATTGTTGCTCTTATTGGTCATCCTAAGCTGCTTGTCGGGTGTGAGTTCACTCTTAAGCAATGCCTTATCGACGGGCTGAATAATTGGTTGTTCGGACATAATGTTTTTTGATTTAGGATTTGAGTTTATGGTATATAATTTTCAGGTTTCTTTTACAATTGATAGACGCGATCTTCCACAAATTTTGCCCATTCCAACGGGGTTTTCGACTTGTCGAATGTCTGCCAGGGGATAGGCTTTCCAAAAGTCACCTTGAAGGTCTTATGAACATTCTTGTACATTTCATCAACCAAGAACAGCATAGCCAGATTGAATTTCAGATGTTTGTCACTGAAATTAGCCAGACGGTAGAAGAAATTGCTGTTCTGACCACTGAAATGGATGGGTACGACATCGCGCTGATATTGTACACTTTTGGTGATAAAAGTCTTTGTCCAAGGGATGTCGTGAATCTCGCCGTTGATTTTACGTGAACAAATGCCAGCCGGGTACATTAGCATGTGATTGTCACTCTGGAATCCAGCTTCAACCATAGCAGGGAAATTACGACTCTGTTTACCAGTCTTGTTGATGGGGATGCTAAGAGGAGCCAACCCTGGCAGATTCATCAGGAGATCGTTCACCAGATATCGGAAACGGCTGTCGTAATGACGTCCTATTATACTGCCAAGCGCAACACCGTCAGCACCACCCAGGGGATGATTGCTCACGAAGGTATAAAGGCGGCCGTCATCCTTAGACGGAAGATTCTCCACACCTTCCAGTTCGAGCGTCATGTCAAGATAGCGAACACATTCTTCGAGCCACTCCGTTCCAGTAAGGTGGCGGCTTTCCCATAGAAAACGGTTCACCTCATCCTCATGGACAATGCGTTTCAGCCAATTCACCAGAAACTTCGGCACGTATTTGGCTTTCGCGCCCATCTTTCCGCGAAGAATCCGCTCTATCTCAATTGTCTTTTCTGCTATCTCTTCCATAAAATGATAAAAACAATGTGCAAAAATAGCACTATTTTTTTATAAACGTGCACGTTTGCGAGAAAAATGTGCAAATTATCTGGTTTTTTGTAACAAAACGTCTTTTTCCACCATTGTTAAGGCACGCTTTTGACTAATGTCTTTCTTGGAGCAAAGAAATCAAATTCAATTCAAATAGCGCTATCCTCAAACTCACAACTGAAGGTAAATAAACAAAAATAAGTTAATTTAAAAAAAATGTGGAGGAAAGTGGTGGAAAGTGGAGGAAAATGATTAACTTTGCCGTCGAATTCGAATTTAATAATGTACGTATGCGTTTTTTAGGTAACATAGAAGCCAAAACAGATGCAAAAGGCAGGGTATTTCTGCCTGCTGCATTCCGCAAGGTGCTCCAAGCATCAGGCCAAGAAGCATTGGTGATGCGCAAAGACGTGTTTCAGGACTGTCTGAAACTCTACCCGGAAAGCGTCTGGAACGAGCAGATGGATCTCCTACGCAGCAGGCTGAACCGCTACAACCGCCAGCACCAGGAGATTCTACGCCAATTTGTAAGCGATGCCGAACGGATTGAACTTGACGGCAATGGGCGTTTCTTAATCGGCAAGCGCTATCTTCAATTGGCAGGCATTGTGCGCGACGTGACATTCCTCGGGATGGACGACACCATTGAAATCTGGGCTACCGAGAAGACAGAAAAGCCATTTATGGAAGCCGAATTGTTCGGCGAAGCTTTGGAGAACGTTATGAACCCGCTCCCCGAATCAACCCTTTAAGGGGGAATGGCGACAATTCAATTTAGAAAACGACAAATTAAAAAACAATTATAATTGACGACAACCTACCATATTCCAGTTCTCTTGAAGGAGAGTGTTGACGGACTTAACATCAAGCCCGACGGGATATATGTGGATGTCACTTTCGGTGGGGGCGGTCATAGCAAGGAAATTCTCTCACGGTTAGGAGCGAAAGGCCGTCTATACAGTTTTGACCAGGATGCTGATGCCGAGCAAAACGTAAAAGCCCAAGGATTGGCCGACGATCCGAGATTCACCTTTGTGAGAAGCAATTTCCGCTACTTGAAAAACTGGATGAGATACCATGAAGTTGATCATGTGGACGGACTGTTAGCCGACTTAGGAGTTTCCAGCCATCACTTCGATGACGAGAGTCGAGGATTTTCATTCCGTTTCGATGCTCCATTAGATATGAGAATGAACAAAAGAGCCAGCCAAACTGCGGCCGATCTGCTGAACCATGCAGAAGAAACGAAGCTGGCCGACATTTTCTATATCTACGGAGAACTGAAGAATGCGCGGCGGCTAGCAGCAGCCATCACGAAAAGGAGAAGCGAAAAAGCAATCCTTACCACGCAAGACCTGATAGAAGTCGTTGGTCCTATGATTCCAAAAGATCGAGAGAAAAAAGAACTGGCCAAGGTCTTTCAGGCTATACGAATTGAGGTAAACCATGAGATGGACGCTCTCAGGGAAATGCTGAAAGGTGCAGCAGATGTACTCGGTGAAGGTGGACGACTATCCATTATCACCTACCACTCGCTTGAAGACCGCATCGTGAAGAATGTGATGAAGACCGGCAATGCTGAAGGGAAAGTGTCGCAAGACTTTTTCGGACGCATCCAGTCACCTTTTATGCTGGTCAACAACAAGGTCACCATCCCTTCAGAAGAAGAACAACAGCAAAACCCGCGCAGCAGAAGTGCCAAACTCAGAATTGCAGAAAAGAAATGACTGAAGAATACAACATAGAAGAACGCTCCAAGGACGTGAAACCAGAGGATGTTTCCACGGATAAAGCCGAAAAGGCTGGGAATGGCACGATTCCGGCAACGGAAGAGCCTTCCCATTCCGATGAAGAAGTACCCTCTCTGGAAGAAGCCTTCAAAGAGCAAGCCCGCGAAGACGAAGCTGCCCTATCGGCAACTTTCACGCTGCGCCGGATTCTGGGCGGCGACTTCCTGACAGCGCAGATGCTACGCCGCCAGATAGGTGTCATTCTGCTCTGTGTTGTCTTCATCATTATCTATATATCAAACCGTTACAGTTGCCAGAAGAAGATGCTGGAAATTGACAGACTGAATATTGAACTGCAGGATGCCAAATACAAGTCGCTCTCTTCTGCAAGCGAACTCACAGAACGGTGCCGCGAAAGTAACGTTCTGGAATTGTTGAAGACAAACAAGGACTCATTGCTGAAGATACCGGCTCAGCCGCCCTACATCATTGAAGTTCCCAAATAAACAATAATCTATAATAATTAAAATAAGGTATGAGCAGTCTGTTTGACAGAAAGAAAATTATTCCCCGGTACAAGATCATCGGATACGTAATGGTCGTATTGGGTCTGCTCATCGTGGGCAAGGCTTTCTATATCGCCACCGTGAAGCGTGACTACTGGATGCAGGTAGCAGACCGTTTGAAGCGCGACTCCGTGGACGTGAAGCCCGTGCGTGGAAACATCCTTTCGTGTGACGGCCGGCTGATGGCCTCTTCGCTACCTGAGTTCAAGTTGTTTCTTGATTTCAAGGCTATCGAAGACAGTAAGAGCGACTCTCTCTGGGAAGAGAAGATTGATAGCGTTTGCATAGGATTGCATGAAATATTCCCGCAAAAGACAGCGGCAGAATTCAAGACCCATTTGGAAAACGGCCGTGCAAAGATGAGCCGCCACTGGGCTATCTGGGACAAACGCGTAAGCTACGACACTTATACGGAAGTGAAGCACCTGCCATTCTTCAACCTCTCAAAATATAAGAGTGGCTTCCATGTAGAAGAGTTCAACTCCCGTCAGCGCCCGTTCGGATCTCTTGCACAACGCACCGTGGGAGACATGTTCGGCGCAAAGGACACGGCCCGCTGCGGACTTGAACTGTCATTCGACACTATCCTACGCGGAAAATCGGGCATCGTACAGCGTAAGAAAGTGATGAACAAGTATCTTAGCATCACCGAGCGCCCACCTGTAGATGGAGCCGACATCGTGACAACCATCGACGTCAATATGCAAGACCTTGCGGAACGCTCGGTCATTGACGAGTTGAAACTCATCAACGGCAATGTCGGCGTAGCCATCGTGATGGAGGTTAAGACCGGCGACATCAAGGCCATTGTAAACATGACGAAATGTGAGGATGGCGTTTACCGCGAAGTCAAGAACAATGCCGTGAGCGACTTGTTGGAACCGGGATCTGTTTTTAAGACAGCTTCCATACTTGTCTATTTGGATGACCACAAGTGCGACACCAATCTCTGGGTGGATACCTATGGCGGAGTGATGGACATGCACGGTGCAAAGATGCGTGATCACAACTGGCGTCGCGGCGGTTACGGAAGGATTTCACTTCCCCGCACACTCGAGGTCAGTTCGAATATCGGTGTGAGCCGCATCATCGACGAGCACTATGGCAAGAACCCCGAGAAATACGTAGAGGGATTATACCGCACAGGCCTCCACGATGACCTGAAGATACCACTGGTGGGTTCCACACCTGCAAAAATCCGTATGCCAAAGAAGAATGAGCGTGGACAATGGCTTAATTGGAGCAAGACTGCCCTACCCTGGATGAGTATAGGTTATGAAACCCAAGTACCGCCCATTTCCACCCTGACATTCTATAACGCCATTGCCAATAACGGCAAGATGATGCGCCCGCGGTTTGTCAAGCAAGTGGTAAAAGACGGAGAGGTCCTCATGGACTTCCCACCTGTGGTACAGCGCGAAATGATCTGCAAGAATCCCGAAACGGTGAAGATGATGCAGACCATTCTGACCCACGTGGTCAGTCAGGGCTTAGGCAAGAAGGCAGGCTCTAAGAGTTTCAAGGTGGCAGGAAAGACAGGAACCGCACAGATCTGGAACCGCTTTGGTAATACAGCCGCCTACTTGTTGAGTTTCGCAGGGTTCTTCCCTGCCGACAACCCACGCTATTCCTGCATCGTCTGCATTCAGAAGAGTGGTCTGCCTGCTTCCGGCGGTGGTATGAGCGGTGTGGTATTCCACCATATTGCTGAAGGCATTATGGCTCAAGACGTGAAGCTGAGTGTGGCTGACGCCCGCGATTCCCTGTCGGTCATGCTGCCCGACGTTAAGAACGGAAATCTGTTGGCTGCCGACTATGTACTCAGCCATTTAGGTATCAAGACCGACAACACATGGAGCGGCAGCTATTCGGATGGTAACCCCATCTGGGGAAATGCCACTTTTAAGAATAACGCCATTCAGCTGGCCAAGAGTCAGGCTTATGCCAAAAACCTGATACCCGACGTATTGGGAATGGGTGCGCGCGATGCTGTCTTTATGCTGGAAAGCCGTGGAGTCAGCGTAAGGCTGACAGGTCGTGGCAAGGTCGTAGGACAAAGCCTGCCGGCCGGTCACGAAATCAAGAAAGGTGATATATGTAATTTAAAATTAGAAATATGAGACTGAAGGAGTTGCTGAAGAACATCAAGCCCACGCAGATTGTGGGAGATGAGAACATAGACATCACTGGCGTCAACATTGACAGCCGGAAGATAAAACCAGGACATCTGTTTGTGGCGATGAAAGGTACACAGGTGGACGGTCATCAGTTTATCCCAAAGGCTCTTGACTTAGGTGCTGTAGCCATTCTCTGTGAAGACTTACCAGAAGAGCAGAAAGAAGGTGTCACCTACATACAAGTGGCTTCCACCGAAGATGCCGTGGGCAAAGTAGCTACTGTCTTCTATGGCAATCCCACCGAGAAACTGAAATTGGTGGGAGTAACAGGAACGAATGGCAAGACGACCATTGCCACCTTATTATATAATATGTTCCGCAAACTGGGCTATAAGTGCGGACTGTTGAGCACGGTGTGCAACTATATAGAGGGGGAGGCCATTCCTGCAGACCATACCACACCCGATCCCATCGAACTGAACGCATTGCTCTCAAAGATGGTAGAGGCAGGTTGCCAATACGCATTCATGGAATGTTCCAGCCATGCTATCCACCAGAAACGCATTGGCGGACTGAAGTTTGCGGGAGGAATCTTCACCAATCTGACCCGCGACCACATGGACTACCATAAGACCGTGGAGAATTACCGTAATGCCAAGAAAGCCTTCTTCGACGGACTGCCTAAGTCAGCGTTTGCCATTACCAATGCAGATGACAAAAACGGCATGGTCATGGTTCAGAACTGCAAGGCACAAATCAAGACCTACAGCACACGTTCCATGGCTGACTTCAGGGCGCGTATCCTGGAGTGCCACTTCGAAGGGATGTATCTTGAGATTGACGGTCATGAAGTGGGCGTGCAGTTTATCGGAAAGTTCAATGTAAGCAATTTATTGGCCGTCTATGGAACGGCAATCATGCTTGGACAAAAACCCGAAGATATCCTCGTCGTGCTAAGTACCCTTAAAAGCGTCAGTGGCCGACTGGAACCCATCCACTCTCCCGAAGGCTATACGGCCATCGTTGACTATGCCCACACCCCTGATGCCTTGGAGAATGTGCTGAAAGCCATCCATGAAGTACTCAATGGCAAGGGCAAGGTGATTACCGTATGTGGTGCTGGCGGAAACCGCGACAAGGGAAAACGTCCGCTGATGGCACAGGAAGCCGTGAAGCAAAGCGACAAGGTGATCATTACCAGCGACAATCCACGATTTGAGGAGCCTCAAGACATCATCAATGATATGCTGGCCGGACTTGACAAGCAGCAGCTGAAGAAAGTGGTGAGCATCGTGGACCGCAAGGAAGCCATCCGCACGGCCTGCATGATGGCCGAAAAGGGTGATGTCATTCTCATAGCCGGCAAGGGCCATGAAGACTATCAGGAAATAAAAGGTGTGAAACACCATTTCGACGATAAAGAGGTGGTGAAAGAGATTTTTCAAAATTAAGAGCTAAGAAGTTATGCTATACTATCTTTTCAGATTCTTAGAACAATTCGGCATCCCCGGCTCACATGTATGGGGATACATCTCATTCCGTGCGCTACTTGCACTGATCTTAGCCTTGATGATCTCGGCATGGTTCGGAGAGCGGTTCATTAAGTTCATGAAACGCAAGAACATCTCTGAGACTCAGCGCGATGCCTCCATTGATCCCTTCGGCACAGCCAAGAAGGGTGTACCCACCATGGGTGGCATCATCATCATCGTCTCTATTCTGATTCCAGCCTTGCTGCTCGGACGTATGCGTAACATCTATCTCATCCTGATGATTATCACAACGGTATGGCTGGGATTCCTTGGATTCCTGGATGACTATATCAAGATATTCAAGAAGAATAAAGACGGATTGTCAGGCAAATACAAGATTGTAGGACAAGTGAGTATCGGCCTGATCGTGGGACTCGTACTTTGGGCAAGCCCTGATGCCAAGGTCCGCGAAAACGTAGAGATGCAACGGCAAAACCAGCAAACCGTAGTGGTCCACAAATCAGAACCGGTAAAATCCCTGAAGACCACCATTCCGTTTGTGAAGAACCATAATCTTGACTATGGGCAAGCCTTCGGATTCCTGGGTAAATACAAGACCGCTGCCGGATGGGTACTCTTTGTCATCATGACCATTATCGTGGTCACGGCCGTTTCCAACGGTGCCAACCTCAATGACGGCATGGACGGAATGGCCGCCGGAAACTCGGCAATCATCGGTGTAGCCTTGGGAATATTGGCTTACGTCAGTTCCCACCTCGAATATGCGGCTTACCTGAACATCATGTACATACCTGGTTCACAAGAGCTTGTGGTGTTCCTCTGCGCATTCATCGGGGCCATGATCGGTTTCCTGTGGTATAATGCCTATCCTGCACAGGTGTTTATGGGCGACACCGGTTCGCTGACCATCGGCGGCATCATCGGTGTCTGCGCCGTCATCATCCACAAGGAACTGCTCGTTCCCATCCTTTGCGGTATCTTCCTGGTAGAGAGTTTGAGCGTCATGATCCAGACTTTCTGTTTCAAGTATTATAAAAGAAAAGGACAACGCGTGCGCATCTTCCGTGCCACGCCGATTCACGATAATTTCAGGAAACTGGACTCTCAACTCGATGAAACCAGCCGTTACGTATTTAAGGGCTGGCCTAAACGGCAGTTCCATGAGTCAAAGATAACCGTCCGTTTCTGGATTGTCACTATTATTTTAGCCGCATTGACCATTATTACGTTGAAGATCAGATAAGAAGAAGATGAAAAGAATTGTAGTATTAGGAGCCGCAGAGAGCGGTGCAGGTGCAGCCGTCCTTGCCAAGAAGGAAGGCTTCGACGTATTCGTTTCCGATATGGGAACGATCAAAGACCGTTACAAGAAAATGCTTGACGACCACCAGATAGAATGGGAAGAAGGTCATCACACCGAAGAAAAGATATTGAATGCCGACGAGATCATCAAGAGTCCTGGCATTCCCGATGAAGCCCCGATGATTCAGAAAATCATCGCCAAGGGTATTCATATTATCAGCGAGATAGAGTTTGCAGGCCGTTACACAAACTCTAAGATGATCTGCATCACAGGCTCCAATGGCAAGACTACCACGACGAGTCTCATCTACCACATCTTCAAGGAAGCCGGTTACGACGTGGGACTGGCTGGCAATATCGGTAACTCACTTGCACTGCAAGTGGCTGAGACGCCTCACGAATACTATGTCATCGAACTGTCCAGCTTCCAATTGGACAATATGTATGACTTCCGTGCCAACGTGGCCATTCTGTTGAACATCACCCCGGATCATCTGGACCGCTATCAGAACTGCATGCAGAACTATGTGGACGCCAAGATGCGCATCATCCAGAACCAACAGCCCGACGATGCGTTCATCTATTGGAACGACGACCCCATCATTCGCAAGGAACTGAAGAAATACGACATCAAGGCCATCCAGCTACCCTTCTCTGAAATCAAGGAGAAAGGCTCCATTGCCTACATTGAAGAAGGACAATATAAAATTGAAAAGCCCACGCCTTTCAATATGGAGCAGGAACAGCTCTCCCTCACGGGCAAGCATAACATATACAACTCTCTGGCAGCCGGCATTGCCTCAGACGTGGCGGGCATCAAGAAAGAAGTGATACGTAAAAGCCTGAGCGATTTCCCCGGTGTGGAGCACCGCCTGGAATATGTGACCACCGTCCGTGGTGTGCGCTATGTCAATGACTCCAAGGCAACCAATGTAGATGCCTGCTGGTATGCCCTGGAGAGTATGAAGACGAAGACCATCCTGATTATCGGCGGAAAGGACAAAGGCAACGACTACAATGCCATCAAGGACCTCGTGCTGGAGAAATGTGCAGGATTGGTATATCTGGGTGCCGACAACACCAAGCTTCATAACTTCTTTGACCCGCTGGGGCTGCCCGTACGCGACACCCACTCCATGAAGGAGTGCATGGAAGCCTGCTACGAAATGGCTGAGCCTGGCATGACTGTGCTACTTTCACCCTGTTGCGCCAGTTTTGACCTCTTCAAGAACATGGAGGATCGCGGTGAGCAGTTCAAGTCGCTCGCTCGGGCATTATAAGAACTTTAAACTCTTATCACGTGATAGACAGACTATTAAAACTCAAGATCAAAGGTGACGGCATCATTTGGATGGTGTTCTTCTTCCTCTGTATCATCAGCATCATCGAGGTGTTCAGCGCTTCGAGCACACTGACGTTCAAGAGCGGCAGCTATTTCGGCCCCGTCTTGCGCCATACCGGACTGTTGATTATTGGAGTGGTCTTTATGGTGGCCACGATGAACATCAAGTGCAAATATTTCAAGATCGTCACGCCTTTCGCCCTGTTCCTGTCGCTGTTTATGCTGATAGCCGTACTGGCCGTCGGACAAAGCACGAACGGAGCACAGCGATGGATAGGCCTTTTCGGCATTCAGTTCCAACCCTCCGAACTGGCTAAGGGAGCACTGATCCTAGCCGAAGCACAGATCTTGAGTGCCATGCAGACGGAAACGGGAGCCGACCGCCGTGCTTTCAAATACATCTGCTGGCTGAGTCTGCCGTTCGTTCTGCTCATCGCCATGGAGAATCTCTCTACGGCCATGCTCCTGTGTATCACCATCTTTATCATGATGTTTATCGGGCGCGTGCCCAAAAGTCAGCTGAATCGCACCATCGGAGTTGTCGTATTGTTGGCCGCCTTAGGTATCGGTGCCATTATGCTGATGGGAAGCAATGAAGCAAAAGCCAAGGAACCTGAAGGGAAGATGACCATGACCGAGCAAGTGGAAACACAGGAAAAGAAGAGCGGACTCTCTAAGATTTTCCACCGTGCTGACACCTGGAAGGCCCGTATAGACAAGTTCCTCAGCAACGAAGAGATAGCACCTGCCGACTACGACCTCGACAAAGACGGACAGGTGGCACACGCCAATATCGCCATAGCCTCATCCAACATCGTAGGCAAAGGTCCCGGCAATTCCGTGGAACGCGATTTCCTCTCGCAGGCTTTCTCCGACTTCATCTATGCCATCATCATCGAGGAGATGGGTATCTGGGGAGCATTCTTCGTATGTCTGCTCTATGTGATACTCCTTTTCCGCACGGCAACCATTGCCAACCGCTGCTCGAATGCATTCCCGGCCTTGCTCATCATGGGCATAGCCCTGTTGCTCGTGACTCAGGCTTTCTTCAATATGATGGTGGCCGTAGGACTGGCACCCGTCACCGGACAGCCCCTACCCCTCATTTCACGCGGTGGAACTTCCACCATCATGAACTGTGTCTATATCGGCATCATCCTAAGTGTCAGCTACACAGCCAAGAAGAGAGTGGATGTGGACAAGAAGAAGGACGTAAGGCAGGCTTTGGCCACAGCATAACATAAAATAACATTAATCTTTCTCTAAAGAGAAAAAAAAATAGTACTTTTGCCCATTAAATAAAAACCATACGAAATATGGACAATGAATTAAGAATTATCATCAGCGGCGGCGGCACGGGAGGCCACATCTTCCCGGCTGTTTCCATTGCCAATGCCATCAAGGCAAAGCATCCCGAGGCCAAGATTCTCTTCGTGGGAGCTCTCGGCAGAATGGAGATGCAGCGTGTTCCGGCGGCTGGTTACGAAATAAAAGGCCTGCCCATCCAGGGTTTCGACCGCAAGAATCTCCTAAAGAATGTGGTCGTCCTTTACAAGATTTGGAAAAGCCAGCGCATGGCCAAGCAGATTATCAAGGAATTCCGTCCCATGGCAGCCGTGGGAGTGGGAGGCTACGCCAGTGGTCCGACACTCAACAAAGCTGCAGCAATGGGTATCCCCTGCCTGATTCAGGAACAGAATTCCTATGCCGGTGTAACCAATAAGCTGTTGGCTAAAAAGGCCGACAAGATCTGTGTAGCCTACGAAGGCATGGAGCGATTCTTCCCCGCTGAGAAGATTATCATGACGGGCAATCCCGTCCGCCAGGCCTTGCTTGAGAACAAAATGACGAAGGCAGAGGCCGTTAAGAGTTTCGGACTCGACCCGCAGAAGAAGACCATCCTGATTGTGGGCGGTTCGCTCGGAGCCGGAACCGTCAACAAAAGCGTCATGCAGCACCTGAATGACATTGAGAAAAGCGGAGTGCAGGTCATCTGGCAAACAGGTAAATACTACTACGCCAATATCATCAAGGACCTGGAAAACCGCGTCCTGCCAGATGTAAAGATTATGGATTTCATCAGCGACATGGGCGCTGCCTACAAGGCTGCCGACCTCGTCATTAGCCGTGCCGGTGCGTCGAGCATTTCCGAATTCTGCCTTTTAGGCACACCGGTCATCCTCGTTCCCTCACCGAATGTGGCCGAAGACCATCAGACCAAGAACGCCATGGCTCTGGTCAACAAGCAAGCTGCCCTCTACGTGAAAGATGCCGAAGCGCCCGAAAAGGTCATCTCACTGGCCTTGGAGACCGTACAGAATGAGCAGACTCTGCGCACGCTGAGCGAGAATATACTGAAACTGGCATTGCCAAACTCGGCAGACATCATAGCCGACGAGGTCATTAAACTCACCAGAAAATCCAGATAATCCGGACTTCCGGACAAATCTAACATGTAAGCAAAATGGAACTGAAAGATATTAAGGCTGTGTATTTCGTAGGAGCAGGTGGCATTGGCATGAGTGCCATAGCCCGCTACTTCCTGAAGAAAGGCATGACGGTAGGCGGTTACGACAAGACTCCGTCGGCCCTTACCCTGCAACTGGAAAAAGAAGGAGCACTGATTCATTATGAAGAAGACGTGAACCTCATTCCCGAAGCATGCCGGAATGCCAGCAACACACTCATCATTTACACCCCCGCTGTTCCCAAGGACCATGCCGAACTCGTGTATTTCCAGGAGAACGGATTCGATGTGGAGAAACGCGCACAAGTACTGGGCATGCTGACCCGCACACACAAAGGTCTTTGCGTGGCAGGAACCCATGGCAAGACCACCACATCCACGATGTGCGCCCACATCATGCATCAAAGCAGCATTGACTGCAATGCCTTCCTCGGGGGAATCTCCAAGAACTACGGCACCAACTACATCCTCTCTGAGCAGAGCGATTTCGTGGTTATCGAAGCCGATGAATTCGACCGTTCCTTCCATTGGCTGCGCCCGTGGATGACCGTCATCACCAGTACCGACCCCGACCACCTCGACATCTACGGCACCAAAGAGGCCTACTTGGAGAGTTTCCGCCATTACAGCACGCTCATCCAACCAGGCGGAGCACTTATCATCCATAAAGGTCTGGAGATGAAAGCCGATGTGCAGGAAGGAGTGAAGGTCTATGAATACAGCCTCCATGAAGGAGATTTCCATGCCGAGAACATCGTCATCAAGAACGGAGAAATCACGTTCGACTTCATCTCGCCGATAGAAAACGTAGAGCATGTAGAACTTGGACAGCCTGTTCCCATCAACATCGAGAACGGTGTGGCAGCTATGGCAATGGCACAGCTGAACGGATGTACGGCCGAAGAACTGCGCAACGGCATGAAGACCTATGGCGGCGTGGACCGTCGTTTCGACTTCAAGCTGAAAAACGACCGCATCACATTCCTCAGCGACTATGCCCATCACCCGAAGGAAATCTACCAAAGTGCCAAGAGCATCCGCGAGCTCTATCAGGACAAGAAGATCACGGCTATCTTCCAGCCTCATCTATACACCCGCACCCGCGACTTCTATCAGGATTTCGCCGATGCCCTGAGCCAGCTCGACGAAGTGATTCTCACGGAGATTTACCCTGCCCGCGAAGCGCCTATTGAGGGTGTGACCTCAAAGCTCATCTACGACAATCTGAAACCGGGCGTGGAGAAGCAGGTGATAGAGAAGAAGAACGTGCTTGAGTTCGTGAAGAATCACGACTTCGAAGTGCTCGTCGTATTAGGTGCCGGCGACCTGGACAACATGGTTCCGGAAATCACCGACATACTGAAAGAGAAATATAAATAAGAAAAATGAAGGTCAGCGTCAAGAAAACCATCATCGTGCTCCTGGACATCCTACTTGCCGTATATCTGGGATTTGCCATGACTTCGTTCAATAATCCGGACGAAACGATGAAGGCGTGCACCAATGTGAGCATCCAGATTGACGATGAGACCACCAACGGATTCCTCAGTGCCAAGGAGATCAAGCGCATTCTGGAGCAGAAGAAGCTTTACCCCTATAAGCAGCCCATGGCCGATGTGAATCCGCGAAGCATTGAGGACGCGCTGAAGAGCAGCTCGTTTGTCGACACCTCACAATGCTATAAGACCAAGGACGGCCATGTGGTCATCAGCGTCACGCAGCGCCTGCCCATTGTGCGCATCAAGAATATCAAGGGCGAGGACTACTACGTGGACGATCAGGGCGGCATCATGCCTAACTCCAAATACACGAGCGACCTCATCATCTGTACAGGCTACGTGACGAAATGGTTTGCCAAGAACTACATCTCCCACCTCACTATCGCCCTGATGGAAAGTGAACTGTGGAAGAATCAGATAGAGCAGATCAACGTACTGCCCGACCTGGGGATTGAAATCGTTCCGCGTGTGGGCGACCATGTCATCTACGTAGGCCATCTGCCGCAGACCAAGATGCTCGACGAACGCCAGAAACTGGTAAGCGATTTCATCAACGGCAAGCTGGCCCGCCTGGAGAAATTCTACCGTTATGGCCTCAGTCAGGCAGGCTGGAACAAATACGCCTACATCAATCTGGAGTTCGACAACCAGATTATTTGCAAGAAAAGAAAAAAGAATCAGATATAGAACAGTAAAAAACCGAAACAGTATGGCAGCAAAGGAATTTATCGTCGCTATTGAACTGGGATCATCCAAAATGACCGGTATTGCAGGAAAGAAGAATCTCGACGGCAGTATCTCTGTGCTCGCAGTTGTCACAGAGGAGTCGGGAAGTTTCATCCGCAAGGGCGTGGTCTATAATATTGACAAGACAGCCCAGTGCATCTCAAACATCGTGAAGAAATTAACCACCACGTTGAAGACAGAAATCGTTCACGTCTATGTAGGTGTGGGAGGACAAAGCATCCGCAGTGTGAAGAACAACATTGTGAAGAATCTCCCCGAAGACACCATCGTGACCCAGGAAATGGTCAACGAGCTGATGGACGGCAACCGCAATATGAGCTACCAGGATCAGGAGATTCTTGACGCCGCCACACAGGAATACAAGGTGGACAACCAGTACCAGATGGATCCCGTGGGCATCCAGTGCAGCCGTCTCGAAGGAAACTTCCTGAATATCCTCTGGCGCAAGATGTTCTACCGCAACCTCAACAAGTGTTTCGACCTGGCCAACGTGGCCATCGCCGAGATGTATCTCGCTCCGCTTGCCCTTGCCGACTCCGTGCTTACCGATGCCGAGAAACGCTCCGGATGCGTGCTTGTAGACCTCGGTGCCGATACCACTACTGTTTCTGTCTATTTCAAAAACGTGCTGCGCCATCTGGCTGTCATTCCTCTTGGTGGCAATAATATCACCAAGGACATTGCTTCATTGCAGATGGAGGAAAGCCACGCCGAAGAAATGAAGCTGAAATACGCTTCGGCATTCACCGACAACAGCGACATTGATTCCTCACTCAATCTCAGCATCGACAGCGACCGCTCCATCGAAAGCCGCAAGTTCGTGGAAATCGTGGAAGGCCGTATGCAGGAAATCGTGGAGAACGTCTGGTATCAGGTTCCCAGCGAATATGCCGACCGCTTGCTGGGCGGCATCATTCTCACGGGCGGCGGCTCAAACATGAGGAATATCGAGACGGCCTTCCGCAACCATACGCATCTGGAGAAAATCCGCATTGCCAAGTTCGTCACCCAGGCTATCACAGCCAAAGATCCCCTCATCACGGCCAAAGACGGCCGCATGAATACCGTGCTCGGAATTCTGGCCAAAGGCGACATGAACTGCGCAGGTGATGAAATCGACCCCAACGCCGATCTTTTTGCCGAAAGCAAACCAGCCACCACCACGACGACTGCCGACATCCATCGCGAGCCTCGCAAGGTAAACGAGATTCAGAGCGGCGTGGTGCTCACCGAAGCAGAGAAGCTGAAAGCCGAGGAAGAGAAACGCCGCGCCGAAGAAGAGGCTGCCGCCAAAGCTGCTGCCGAGGAGGCCGCTGCCAAGGCCGCCGAAGAGGAAGACGACAAGGAGAACGGCCTGAAGACCTTAGGTAAGAAACTCGGCAACTTCTTCCGCAAGATGGTGGCCGAGGACGAGTAGTATTGGGTATTAAGAATTATGAATTAAGAATTAAGAATTAGAAGCATATGAGACCAGATTTCGATATATTGGATTTCGGTGAACCCGAGAAAGAGAACAGTATCATCAAGGTGATTGGTGTTGGTGGCGGTGGCGGCAATGCCGTCAACCACATGTATCGCGAAGGCATCCACGACGTATCCTTCGTGCTCTGCAACACCGACAACCAGGCACTTAACGATTCACCCGTACCCGTACATCTGCAGCTGGGTAAGGAAGGCCTTGGAGCCGGTAACAAACCCGAGAAAGCCCGTCAGGCTGCCGAGGAAAGCATTGAGGATGTGAAGAACATGCTCAGCGACGGCACGAAGATGGCTTTCATCACCGCCGGTATGGGTGGCGGCACGGGCACTGGTGCAGCCCCCGTCATTGCCCGCATCTCCAAGGAGATGGGCATCCTCACGGTGGGTATCGTCACCATTCCTTTCCGTTTCGAAGGACCGAAGAAGATCGACCAGGCCCTCGACGGCGTGGAAGAGATGTCGAAACACGTGGATGCCCTGCTGGTTATCAACAACGAACGCCTGCGCGAGATATATCCCGAGCTGACCGTGCTCGATGCTTTCGGAAAGGCCGACGACACGCTGAGCGTGGCCGCCAAGTCGATTGCCGAGATTATCACCGTACACGGCCTTATCAACCTCGACTTCAACGACGTGAAAACCGTACTGAAGGATGGCGGAGTGGCCATCATGTCAACCGGTTACGGTGAAGGCGAAGGACGCGTGAAGAAGGCTATCGACGATGCGCTGAACTCTCCGCTGCTCAACGATAACGACGTGTTCAACTCCAAGAAGATTCTGCTCTCCATCTCTTTCTGCTCCGACAAGCAGTCAAAGCAGGGCCTGATGATGGAGGAAATGAACGACGTGAACGACTTCATGGCCAAGTTTGGCAGCGATTTCGAAATCAAATGGGGACTGGCCACCGATCCCGAGTTGGGCGACAAAGTGAAGGTTACCATCCTGGCCACAGGCTTCGGCATTGAAGACGTGGACGGCATGAGCGGCCACTTCACCAAGCGTACGCAGGAAGAGGCCGACCGTATCGCTGCCGAGGAAGAGAAGGCTGCAGAGCGTCAGGATCGCCGTAATCGCTATTATGGCAAAGACGGCAGCACCAGCCAGTACAAGCGTCGCCCGCATATCTTTATCTTCCGCCAGGAAGACCTCGACAACGACGACGTCATCTCTGCCGTGGAACAGACGCCTACCTACAAGCGTACACGTGCGGTACTAGATGAAATCCGCAATCAGGCTGCCGGTGAAATCAAGTCGAAGGATGAAGGCCCCCATGAGGCCATCCAGGGCATCATCAAATTCTCATAGACTAATATCATAACAATTATTCATCATAAATGAGAGGAGTCCCGAACGCTGTGACAGCAGTTCGGGATTTCGCGTTTATAGGGGGATATGGCTATCGCCACAATTCTTTCATCACCTCGAGTGAACGGAGTTCGGGGAAAGCGGGCACGTGGAGGCGGTAAAACTGGATGATGACATCCACAATGCGGTTTCTGTCATCGTGGCTCATGCGGAAAAGGTGCATGGAGGCATATTTCATACGCAGCAATGTGTTAATGCGGGCAGCATCGGCAGGTGGTAAGAAATCGGCATGCACGGGTGTCAGCGAGGTGAAATTAGCGGTACGGAGGTCAAACAAGTCTCCTTCATGATAGTCTTCCACGTATGGAAAGAATCCGATAAAACGGCTTAGCCTCATCATAAAGACCAGATGGAAATTGGCAAACTGGCCCTCGCAGCCGTCGAGCCACTGAAGGCTGTTCACCACGAACTGATAGAGCGCAGGGTTCAGTTGTTCATCGCGTGTACCATAATATATAAACTCAGCCAGAAAGAGTGAGATACTCAGTTTACTGGGTTCAAAAGGAATTGAAGCATAGGGTACACCGATTCGAGCATCACGGATATGGTGAAGTTGCTGGCGGGGACGAATGTCAAGTTCCACCTCCAGAATACTCAGTGGCTGGAAAAACTGCTTCTTCAGTTTTCCCCTCTGCGTCTTCGGAATGCCCACCACGCACGACAGCCGTCCCTCCTGTTCCGTCAGGAAGTCCACAATGAGTTTATTCTCACCGTATTTTATCGTGCGGAGCACCACAGCCTGAGACTTCACCAGCATGTTGGCAAATATACAAACATATTTTCAAACTGCCAAATCATTCCCCCTCATAATGAAACATTTTGGCTACAATATATCTTTAACTTACAAATGAACACGAGACTATGATCATTTTTACTTTATACTGACCATGATGGATTCTGTATTTCGATAAATTTAACGGCACTATCATATAACTTTCCAAAACATTTTGTATCTTTGCACCGTGTGTAAGAATCTCTATATCATCAGTGGGTGTAATGGTGCAGGTAAGACAACCGCATCATACACTGTTCTTCCTGAAATTCTTAATTGCAGGGAGTTTGTGAATGCTGATGAAATTGCCCGTGGTCTATCTCCATTCAATCCTGAAGGTATGGCAATAGAGGCTGGCCGGTTGATGCTCAAACGAATAGAAGAACTTCTTCAGAACGATGAATCTTTTTCTATAGAAACCACTCTTGCCACGAAGTCATACCTAAACCTCGTTCACCGTGCTCAGGCAAAGGATTATAAAGTTCACCTATTATTCTTCTGGCTACGAACCCCAGAATTGGCTGTTCTTCGAGTTGCTGAGCGCGTTCAGAAAGGGGGACATAACATTCCTGAAAATGTTATCAGACGCAGATATGTTGTAGGCATCAACAATTTGTTTCACCTCTTTATTCCAAAAGTAGATTACTGGGATATATACGACAACAGCGTGAATCCTCGTGTTCAGATTGCATGTGGAGGTAAAAATGCTAATACTAATATTTTTGAAGAATCATTATTTAATCAGATAAAGAAACATGTCAAATAAAGAAGTACATGAGCTTTCTGAAAAGCTTAAGCATGGCCTTGAACTGGCAGAAAAGCGGATGCTGCAAGAAAAAGCATTGCGGGGTGAGTGTGTCGTTGTCTGCGATAAAGACAATAATATCCAGTATATTCCCGCCAAGCAGGTTATTGACGAAAATAGCATTTTCCAATAATCAAAGTGAATACGGGGTTACCAACTCCCGCTCTTAATGAAACATTTTGGCAACAAAGAGGTAGCATCTTCCAAGTGTTTGGCAACATCAAAAAGATTCACCAAGCCCCCCAACCGCCTGACAAACAACCATTTGCGGTGAAGGGTTTCCGCGACCTTAGTTATTATTGTGTCTTTTGTGAACGTAACTTAGTGAACATAAATAATGTGTCAATGACCGAAGGGAAGTAATTCTGTGTTCTATTAAATATTCGTTATGGTTAAGGTTAACGTTATCGTTAAAAATCTTCGTGTCTTTATGTTTACTTAAAAATAATCTAGATAATTCATTTCATTCGATGATGTTTTGCCTTCCAAAGTATCATCAAACGGACTTCAATCTATCATAGAATGGACTTCAATCTATCATCAAACGAACTTCAAAACATCATCGATTGAAGACCAAAACATCATTAAACGGAATACATTCCAGTTATCCAAGTGACATAGAAACATGAAGTCTAAATGTATTATTTCCGAGACGTAACTCTATCATTTACGATGCACAAGTGGCAAACCCACGAATGCCCAAAAGACTCCCTCCCTAAGCAGGGAGGGCTGGGGTGGGTCTCCCCCTCCCTAAACAGGGAGGGCTGGGGTGGGTCTCCAGTTGGGGAGGGGTAACCCCTAAACCCTTCACCGCAACCCCCTGTTATCAAAACGGTTACATCCATTCGTGAATTATTTTTGTTTTCTAAAACACTTTGAAAAAACAACCATTTCATCGGGAGTGATCCATTTTGTGTAGTTTTGTTAAGTAGATTTTTTGGCGAATTGGATTAAATTGCCTACTTTTGCATCAAACAAATTTATAATTATGACTCTTCATCCTACAAATAACAATCTACTGCTGAAAGATATGAACAAAGCAATAATCTTCATATTTGCGGCCTTATTGACAATCAGTTGTGTTGGTCGCCAGGAAACAGCCAGCGAAGAAAAAGGGGATCACGTTAATACCTTTATCTACAGCAACGACACGCTGACGATTGAACCCGTGAATGGTGACTGCATGGCACCATATCCTTTTGGATTCCAGAAGCCCTTTGCTGATTACAGGAAAGATTTTTCTTTCCTTAAAGAGAATAAGACATCTGATTATCAATGCATTCAGAACTATTACACATTTAGCAGTCAAGATAATCAGATAATCCTTCAGGAATTAACAGAAGATGACCCGATCCATACTGTCATTTATGCCAATATTACAGATTCTCGGATTGTGTTGAAGTCGGGAATTCATGTGGGTGAAACAAGAGACAGTGTTCTGAGCAAACTGCACATGAAGGAAGAAGTTCCCAATTTCCACGTGTTGATTGTAGGCTTTTATCCCACTTACGGCAAGACATACTTTTATTTCGACAAAGATACGCTGTGCCGTATCAAGATATTGTCCACAATAAGTGTTATTCAGAACCCAGAGCCCTGCGGCTTTATCGAGGCAGGCAGGTGCCGAGGATGGAAAGGTAAGAAATTGTTTGCTGCTAAAGGATCAGAATTTCTCAATCCTGTATGCTATCTGAACGAACAGGGCGACACCATTGTACCCTACGGCAAATATGAGTATTGCGGATTCGACTCGATTGCTCCTATTGGCATCGTGGCGGAACCTCATGTCGGAATCGTTATGATTAACAGTAAGGGGGAAAAGTTGTTCGAGGTAATGACGATAGACAATTTCCAGGCGGATGATGTCCGTGAAGGACTCTACCGAATCTTAGACGATGATGGGAAGATAGGCTATGCCGACACCTTGGGCAATGTAGTCATTAAACCCCAGTTCCAGTGTGCATATCCGTTTGAGGGTGGCCGTGCGCGTGTGGCTTATCATGGAAAGAAGAATAGTATGGATGAGCATAGCGAATGGGAAAGCGATGAGTGGTTTTATATTGACAAGAACGGTCAACGGGTTGATGGCCCGAATGGCAAATGTCTGACCGGCATTGAGTCTTTGTTAGTTTTGCCCTTCCTTTTCATAAAACACTTGTTATTCCCGTTTATCTAGTTCACAATCAAATCAGTCATATCCCGAAATACATGAAATCTGGGGTTGGTATATAAAGTAGTTCAACATGATGAGAAAAACATTTCTAATTATCTGCATGATAGTATTTGCCAACTACGCTAATATCATACTAGCGGGCAACGGTGATAAAGCATGGATTTCGGAGCGGTTTGCACTTCAAATCATAAATAAAAAGAGCCTACAAAGCGAGCAAATCTTCCCTATTGAAGGTTTTGAAATACATGATGGGCGCCTATATATCCTTACTTATGGTGGAGAGATGCAACCTGTCACGACAAAAGAGACTGAAGAGGGGATGCTTATATCTAACTTCCAACATACGATCAATTTATCTTCCTGGCCAAAATATCAAATTGAAAAATACGGCAAGTCCAAAGTATATTATCAATATGTTGGGGATAAGATTAAAGTAGAAATAAAGACAGGGGATTATACAGAACATTTGTTTTTCACAAGTGATGTGTATGGAAGCAGGTTTAGAAACATACTTGAATTCAAAGGATGGCTATTGGATTTTTTATTACCAACAATTAAAAGATAACACTTCAAATCATGAGAACAATAGCATTTTTCAATAATCTTGAAATCTGAGCCACCCGCTCATTAATCATTTTTAACTAAAAGAGACGCAAGTATCCAGCACCACCATTGTTTATGCCTATGAGTACGCCACAAAACGAATGGTACTCATTAGCACAATATCAATGGAAAGAAAAAAGAACCAACCCAACATCTCACTCGTTATTTCAACCTACAACTGGGTTGAAGCATTGGAACAAGTAATTAAAGGAGTGCTGAGGCAGACCGTGCTCCCAGACGAAATCATAGTAGCCGACGATGGATCAGATGCTGCCACGAAAGACTTCCTGAAACGTATCAGTGTGGACTCTCCAATACCCGTCAAGCATGTCTGGCATGAAGACAGGGGATTCAGGCGCACAGTCATCCTCAACAAAGCCATAGCAGCGGCAAGCGGCGACTATATCATCGAGATTGACGGTGACGTCATACCCGAACGCCACTTCATAGAAGACCATATAGGGATGATGAAAAAAGGACACTTCGTCTGCGGCAGCCGAGTCATGCTGCAGCGTGATGGCAGCATCAGACCTTCCCACTGTGTTAACATGCTCCGCTGTGGTGTGCTCAGGAAAGTGGCGGACGCTTGCTTCATTGATTTCGATGAACGCCATGTGCGCGGATGCAACCTCGCCTTCTGGCGCGACGACTTCATTGCCATCAACGGTTATAACGAGGACATCACCGGTTGGGGGCACGAAGATCGAGAAATGGTCTATCGTCTGCTGTATCGGGGAGTCAAAGAACGCCGACTGAAGTTTGGCGGCATCGTCAGGCACATCTACCACAAAGCACCTGGCATGGACAGCAAACCGCGCAACTATAGCATACAACGTGATACCGTGGCCCGCCACTCAACATGGTGCGACAACGGCATCGCCAAGTATTTGGATGCCTGCATTCGAAAATAAAAAGAAAAATGCCTTTTCCTTTTGTATTTTGCCCACTTAATTGTATCTTTGCAGAAAACTTTTTCTAAAATGGAGAGATATATTGCTGACAATCACCGCTACGAGCAAATGAAATACCGCCGTTGCGGACATTCGGGCGTGATGTTGCCCGAAGTGAGTTTGGGCTTCTGGCATAACTTCGGCGGAACGGACGTCTATGAACATTGCCGCGAAACGGCGCGCTATGCTTTTGACCACGGCGTGGTACACTTCGATCTGGCCAACAACTACGGTCCTCCCTACGGCAGTGCCGAAGAGACGATGGGCCGGTTGATGGACGATGACTTCCGCCCTTATCGCGACGAGCTGTTCATCTCGTCGAAAGCCGGCTACGACATGTGGTCCGGTCCCTACGGCGACTGGGGTTCAAGGAAATATCTGATGGCCAGCATCGACCAGAGTCTGAAGCGAATGAAGATAGACTATGTGGACCTTTTCTACAGTCACCGCTATGACCCCAACACACCGCTGGAGGAAACGCTGCAGGCGCTGGTGGATATCGTGCGCCAGGGCAAAGCCCTCTATGTGGGTATTTCCCGCTGGCCATTGGAAGCCCTGAAGATTGCCGACAAGTATCTTTCGGAACGCGACGTGCCGCTGCTCATCTTCCAGGACAAGCTGAATATGCTCAACCGCGAACCGCAGGAACAGGGTATCCTCGATTATTGCGCGGACAACGGCATCGGCTTCATCTCGTTCTCTCCCCTCGCCCAGGGGTTGCTCACCGACCGCTATCTGAACGGTATTCCCGAAGACAGCCGCATGAGCAAAGGCAAGTTCCTCCGGAAAGAAATGCTGACACCTGAACTGCTCAACCAGCTGAAGGAATGGAACGCCGAAGCCCAGGAAGCCGGACAGACGCTGGCCGAGAAAGCACTGCGCTGGATTCTGGAACAGCGCGGAGTGACTTCCGTGCTCGTGGGCGCCAGCAGCAAGGAGCAGCTGGCCAAGAATCTGAAGTGTATATAATATATATGTAGGGTGTAGAGTGTAGAATTAGGATTACTTTTAAGGAAGGCTTACAGTCGAGATTTTCTTAAAAATAATTAAAATCCGAAAAATTCTTTGCCCTACGCTCTTCACTCTTCAGTTTTATTCGTACCTTTGCACCCGCTTTACAGGCACGATGGTCCCTTCGTCTATCGGCTAGGACGAGAGATTTTCATTCTCTAAAGAGGAGTTCGACTCTCCTAGGGACTACCACAGAAAACCGCCATCCGCGCAGTGACTGCGCTAACGAGGCAAACCATTGCCAAGGGAAAAGATGGAGGCTTTTTCTTTTTAAGGCAGTCCTCGCGGCATAAGACCTACATTCGAAATTTCAAAGATTTAAAATTAAAAATTAAAAGAAAATGGCAAATCACAAATCATCGGAGAAGAGAATCCGTCAGACCAAGACTCGCAACGAGCACAACCGCTACTACGCTAAGACCATGCGTAACGCTGTTCGCAAGCTCCGTGCTACTACCGACAAGGAAGAGGCAGTCAAGATGTTCCCAACCGTTCAGAAGATGCTGGACAAGCTGGCTAAGACAAACATCATCCACAAGAACAAGGCTGCTAACCTGAAATCAAGTCTGGCACAGCACATTGCGAAGTTGGGCTAACTTCAAGAACAAAACAGTCAAAGAAATAAAGGTCGCCACCAAAAGGTTGGCGGCTTTTTTATTTTAATTTTTTTAGCAACTAAATACTACGTATTTAGCGATAAAATTCGTATCTTTGCACTCTATTAATAGCAAAATACTAAAATGGCAGAAAATCAAAACAACGGAAACAATTATTCCGCGAGTAATATCCAGGTCTTAGAGGGTCTGGAAGCCGTGCGCAAGCGCCCGGCTATGTATATCGGTGACATCTCCGAGAAAGGTCTCCACCACTTGGTGAATGAGACTGTCGATAACTCCATCGACGAGGCTATGGCCGGTTACTGTACACACATAGAGGTAACCATCAACGAAGACAACTCCATCACAGTTCAAGATAATGGCCGCGGTATCCCCGTGGACGAGCATGAGAAGATGCACAAGAGTGCACTGGAAGTGGTTATGACCGTGCTCCATGCCGGTGGTAAGTTTGACAAGGGTTCCTATAAAGTCAGTGGTGGTCTCCACGGTGTGGGTGTGAGCTGCGTGAACGCCCTTTCTTCCCACATGATGAGCCAGGTGTTCCGCAATGGTCACATCTATCAGCAGGAATACGAAAAGGGAAAGCCGCTCTACGACGTGAAGATCGTAGGCGATACCGACAAGACCGGTACGCGCCAGCAGTTCTGGCCCGACGGCAGCATCTTCACCACCACCGTATATAATTACGACACCATTGCCAAGCGTATGCGCGAACTGGCGTTCCTGAATGCAGGTATCACCATCACGCTTACCGACCTGCGTCCCGATGAGGACGGCAAGACCAAGCAGGAGGTGTTTCACGCCAAGGACGGACTGAAGGAGTTCGTTCGCTATGTGGATCGTCACCGCACGCACCTCTTCGACGACGTCATCTATCTGAAGACCGAGAAGCAGGGCACACCTATCGAGGTGGCCGTGATGTACAACACGGACTACTCGGAGAACATCCACTCATACGTGAACAACATCAACACCATTGAGGGCGGTACCCACCTGACTGGTTTCCGCATGGCTCTGACCCGTACGCTGAAAGCCTATGCCGATGCCGATCCCCAGATTTCAAAGAATATTGAGAAAGCCAAGATTGAGATTGCCGGTGAAGACTTCCGCGAAGGTCTCACGGCCGTTATCTCTATCAAGGTGGCTGAGCCTCAGTTTGAAGGCCAGACCAAGACCAAACTCGGTAACTCCGAGGTGGCTGGTGCCGTGCAGCAGGCTGTAGGTGAGGCTCTTACCAATTATCTGGAAGAACATCCCAAGGAAGCCCGACTCATCTGCGACAAGGTGGTTCTGGCAGCCACGGCCCGTATTGCCGCCCGCAAGGCCCGTGAAAGCGTGCAGCGCAAGAACCCGATGACGGGTGGCGGACTGCCCGGAAAGCTGGCCGACTGTTCCAATAAGGATCCGAAAGAATGCGAGATATTCCTTGTGGAGGGTGACTCCGCAGGTGGTTCTGCCAAGCAGGGCCGCGACCGCTACACGCAGGCTATCCTGCCGCTCCGCGGTAAGATTCTGAATGTGGAGAAAGTGCAGTGGCATCGCGTCTTTGAGGCTGAGTCCGTGATGAACATCATCCAGAGTATCGGCGTACGATTCGGCGTGGAAGGTGAAGGCGACAAGGAAGCCAACATCGACAAACTGCGCTACGACAAGATCATCATCATGACCGACGCCGACGTCGATGGTTCTCACATCGACACCCTGATCATGACTCTCTTCTACCGCTTCATGCCCCGTATCATCCAGGAAGGCCATCTCTATATCGCAACGCCGCCGCTTTACAAGTGTACCTACAAGAAATTCTCTGAGTATTGCTACACCGAGCAGCAGCGACAGGCTTTCATCGACAAATACGTAGCCGGCGACGAGAATGCTTCAGCCCTTCACACACAGCGCTACAAAGGTCTGGGTGAAATGAATCCGGAGCAACTTTGGGAAACGACCATGGACCCGAAGACACGACTCTTGAAGCAGGTGACAATCGAGAATGCTGCCGAGGCCGACGAAATCTTCTCTATGCTCATGGGCGACGACGTAGAACCGCGCCGTGAATTCATTGAGAAGAATGCCACCTACGCAAACATCGATGCCTAAACACCCATTCATATATAACGGCAGGTGGAAGTTTCCACTTGCCGTTTTTCTAAACTGTCAAATAACTAATCAATGAAAAGATACAGCCTAAACCTTACTTTATTGGTCATCCTCCTGACATTCGCCAATAATACCGCGAAAGCCCAGCAACTACCGATGCGTCTGTGGTACGACCGCCCGGCAACATTCTTTGAGGAAGCCTTGCCCATTGGCAACGGAAAGATGGGAGCCATGGTGTATGGTAATCCTGATGACGACCTGATTTATCTCAACGACCTGACATTATGGACAGGAAAACCCGTTGATTATGAGGAAGGCTGCAACCAACCTTCACCCAACGGCGGCAAGGGAGATGCCGCCCTCTGGATTCCCGAAATCCGAAAGGCCCTCTTTGCCGAAGACTACGCCCTGGCTGATTCCCTCCAACTCCACGTGCAGGGCCACAATAGCCAGTTCTATCAGACATTGGCCACACTCCACATTAAGGGTCGCAGTGGCACCGCAGTTCAAAACTACCGCCGAGAACTCAGTCTGGACAGCGCCCTGGTAAATATCACATACGAACAAGACGGCATCCGCTACCGCCGCGAATACTTTGCATCTCATCCCGACAAGGTAATCGCCATCCGCCTCAGTGCCAACCGTCAAAATAGCATCAACAGCAGAATCCTGCTTACCGCCCAGACACCCCATAAGGTAAAAGCTTCGGCAGGACAGATCACGCTGATGGGACATGCCGTGGGAGATCCGCAGGAGAGCATCCACTACTGCGCCAACCTGATTGTGAGGAACAAGGATGGAAAAGTTGCCGTTATGGATTCCACACTTGTTTTGGAAGACGTCACCGAAGCCATGATCTACTTCGTCAACGAGACATCCTTCAATGGATTCGACAAACACCCGGTCCGCGAGGGAGCCCCCTATATAGAAAAGGTGGCCGACGATGCCTGGCATCTGGTCAACTTCACCTTCGACCAGCTTCGCACCCGCCATATCGCTGACTATCAGCCCTTTTTCAACCGCGTGAAACTCCGCCTCGGTGCAGTTTGTTGCGACTCTGTCGCAACCATCCCCACCGACCAGCTCCTCAAGCAATACACCGACAAAGACACCCACAATCCCTATCTCGAAACGCTCTATTTCCAATACGGCCGCTATCTGCTCATCAGCAGCAGCCGAACGCCTGCCGTACCCGCCAACCTGCAGGGACTTTGGGCCAAGAATCTATGGAACCCCTGGCGCTGCAACTATACGGTGAACATCAACCTCGAAGAGAACTACTGGCCGGCCTTCACGGCTAACCTCGCAGAGATGGCTTCACCACTCGACGGGTTTGTAGGTGCCCTCGCCGTAACGGGAAAGCATACCGCCAAACACTACTATGGCGTGGAAAGAGGCTGGTGCTCCAGCCATAACTCCGACATCTGGGCCATGAGCAATCCCGTGGGAGAACATAATGAAAAACCCGAATGGGCCAACTGGAACCTGGGCGGTGCATGGCTGGTGAACACCCTCTGGGAACGCTACCAGTTCACTCAGGACAAAGAATACCTCCGCAACGTGGCCCTCCCGCTGATGAGGGGAGCCGCCGACTTCTGCCTTGACTGGCTCATCGAAAACCCGAAGAATCCGGGCAATCTGATAACGGCACCCAGTACGTCGCCCGAAAACGAATATGTGACCGACAAAGGCTACCACGGCATGACCTGCTACGGAGGAACTGCCGACCTGGCCATCATCCGCGAACTGCTCACCAACACTATTGCCGCAAGTTCCATATGTGGCTATGACATAACCGCATACCAAGAAGCGCTTAGCCGTCTCCATCCCTACACCATCGGCCATCAAGGCGACCTCAACGAATGGTACTACGACTGGGATGACTTTGATCCCCTTCATCGCCACCAGAGCCACCTCATCGGGCTCTATCCCGGCAACCACCTCACAGAAGATAACCTACTGAAAGCCAGCCGGCAGACGCTCATTCAGAAAGGCGACAAGACCACCGGATGGAGCACGGGATGGCGCATCAATCTCTGGGCACGGCTCCGCGATGCGAAACAGGCCTACCACATCTATCAGAAACTGCTCACCTACGTCAGCCCCGATGATTACAAAGGACCAGACCGCCGTCGCAGTGGTGGAACCTATCCTAATCTTTTCGATGCCCATCCGCCTTTCCAGATTGACGGAAACTTCGGCGGAACGGCCGGTGTCTGCGAGATGTTGATGCAGAGCAGCATCACCAAATACCCGACGCCCGTCACTCAAATCACCCTCCTCCCTGCCCTTCCCAACGAATGGAAAGACGGCAGCATCAGTGGCCTTTGCGCTCGCGGCGGTTACGAAATCGATATGACCTGGCAGAATGGACAGGTAAAGAAAGCCCGTATCTTCGGCAAAGAAAGCGGAACCGTCACCGTACACTTCAACAATACTAACAAGACTTTAAAAATCAAGAAAGGAAAATGGAAAAAAATCAAATGACCGACATTTCCATAGCCGCCGCCAGACAGATATACTTTGGCAGCCACATCGGGGAAGACATCCTGCTCTTCGATGACTTCAGCGAGGTGCCCATGCCACAGGGTCCGATGAAGATGAACTGCATCCTGCTGGGCCTTTGCCTCAAGGGGAATGCCCAATACAGTGTGGACACCCTAAACCATACGGTCAGCGCCAACGACATCATTATCATCAGCGAAGGACAGGTGGTCAACAACTATCAGCCGAGCGACGGATTCTCGGGTATTGCCATCATGCTCAGCGATGACTTTTTCCACGAGATTATCAAAGGCATCCACGAACTCTCCTCCATTTTCATCTTCTCACGCACTCATCCCGTCTTCACACTCGACAAAGACGAAGTGAACAATATCTGCACCTATTTCCAAGGCATCAAGCAGAAGATGGACAAACAGGAACATCACTTTCGCCGCGACGTGGTGCGCTCGCTGATGATGACGATGATCTACGACCTGGGCAATGTCATTTTCCGCATTCAAAGCGGTGACCGTAAACAGTCGCGCGCAGAGGTCATCTTCGCCCAGTTCATCGACCTCGTGGAGAATAATTTCCGCGAAGAGAAGCGTGTCAGTTGGTATGCCAAGCAACTCTGCATCACGCCCAAATATCTTTCGGAATCAGTGAAGCAAGTCAGCCGTCGCACGCCCAATGAATGGATTGACAATTATGTCATCCTCGAGGCTCGCGTGATGCTGAAGGACTCAGCATTGAGCATCAAAGAAATCACCCAACGGCTCCATTTCCCCAATCAGAGTTTCTTCGGGAAATTCTTCAAGGAACACGTCGGGATGTCGCCGTCAAAATACAGAAAGAGCTGACAATCAGACGTCAAACCCCTGGGCCGCCAATTCCCTGACGATGTTTTCAAGCTCCGCATACCATTCCTGGCCGAAGCGACGGATGAGCGGTTCTTTCAGGAAGCGATAAACGGGAAGGTCAAGTGACTTTCCCTTTTTTCTTGCACATTCACACACGCTCCATCGGTGATAGTTCAGTCCGATGAGACCACTGCTGAACCGCTTTTCACGGATAGGATAGAGCGCACAACTGATAGGCTTGCAAAACTTGGAATGCCCTGCCCTGTAAGCCTTCTCCAAAGCACATAGACAACAATGGGAGATGCGGGCATCGGAGATTTCCAAATCGTCATAATAGGTAAAGACACAATCCTTTCCGTTCACGATACTCGTCACCAATTCCCCTTCAGGGTCTGAATAGGCCACACCCTGCTTATCGACTACCGCCTGTGCGGAAGCAGTCATATCATCCCAAACAACGTCCAGCGCATCTTCTATCTCGCCGATCTCGTCGAGTGTCACAGGAGCACCGGCATCGCCTTCCACACAGCAGGCGCCCTTACAATGTTCCAGATCGCAGCAGAAACGCTCCGTGATGATATCCGAAGATATCAGCACGCCGTCAACATCTATAATAGGAGGTATCGTCATCTTCTATTCATTACCATTGAATGGGCGCTTGCCCGGTACGCACCAGATAGTCGTTGCACAATGAAAAATGATGGTTGCCAAACCATCCGCCGCGGTTCGCACTCAGCGGAGAGGGATGGGCACTCTGCAGCACCAGGTTTCGCTGAGGATCCACAATTCGTGCCTTTGTTTTCGCAAAACCGCCCCACAGCATATACACCACATGCTCCTTATCGCGGGCAACGGCCTGAATCACGGCGTCCGTGAATTCCTCCCAGCCTTGCCGCTGATGCGAAGCCGCCTGATGCGCCCTCACCGTCAGCGTGGCATTCAACAGTAGCACGCCCTGTTCTGCCCATCTTCTGAGCGAACCCGAGCGCGGCATATCCGTTCCCAAGTCGTCCTTGATCTCCTTGAAGATATTGATGAGCGACGGCGGCATCATCACTCCGTCCTTCACCGAGAAGCAGAGGCCCTCCGCCTGTCCTGGCTCGTGATAGGGATCCTGCCCGATGATCACCACCTTCACCCGGTCAAAAGGACACAAGTTAAAGGCATTGAAGATTTCCCGTCCCGGGGGATAGCACGTCGTCGTGCTATACTCCTGACGCACAAAGTTGACCAACCGCGAGAAGTACGGTTTCTCGAACTCTGCCCCGATATGCTGTTTCCAACTCTCTTCTATCTGTACATTCATACTGCAAAGATAATGCAAATGAGTGGAAAATCAAAATAAATCTTGGATTTTCCCGAGTGCAGCCTATCTACACGGATTGAAGAGACGTAAAGATAATAAATATTATTAATTCTGATTTCTAAATTCTGAATTATATTGTATCTTTGCAAACAAAAAAGGAAGAACGAAATGGAATATATGTCACAGGAAGGTTACGACAAACTCGTAGCCGAACTTCATCAACTGGAAAGCGTAGAGCTGCCTCAGGTAAGGGAGGCCATCGCAGAAGCGCGCGACAAGGGTGACCTCAGCGAGAACTTTGAATATCACGCCGCCAAGCGTGCCCAAGCCCGACTGCTCAGCAGAATCAGCTTCAAGCAGAAGGTACTGGCCAACGCCCGCGTGATAGATACGAAGCGGCTGAGCGACGACAGCGTACAGCTGCTCTGCAAGGTGGAGATGACCAACCTTGCCAACAACCGCAGAATGACCTACACCATCGCCAGCCCCAACGAGGCCAACCTCCGGGAAGGGAAGATTTCCGTGAAATCGCCCATCGCCCAGGCACTTCTCAACAAGAAAGTGGGCGACGTGGTAGAAGCCCGTGTGCCGGCCGGCACCATCCGGCTGCGCATCGAAAGCATTAGCCTCTAAATAATTACGTACACCTTATTAATAATAGCAGATTATGAAGCATCTTTTTCTAATAGTTTTAGCCTTTATGGCATGTCTTGTTTCGTCGGCACAACCACAAGTAAAGTTTTCCGCCCTGGAATCCAGTTCCACCTATTATTATCAGGGATGGGACACAGAGGAAGAAATCAACTCCTGGTCGTACAGTCCCAGCAACTCCGGCAAGTTCACTTGGTATCTTGCAGAGAACCCCACCTACAGTGGCCAGCCCCCATTCTCGTCCATCGACGAGAACAGCAAGTATTCGCTGGGTGTGAACTACTCATCAAGCAGTTATCAGAACGAAGTGTGCTCTTCACCGATATTGGACATACACCCCAACAGCATGCTCGAATTCTATGCCTGTTTCAGATCCGTTTATCTTGTCTATGCAGACTGGGAACTGTATATCTACGACACAGAAGCCGATAAGATAGAAAAGATACTGAGCGGCTTCCAATGGTCGCAGGACCATGAGTTCACCGGTCCCCTCTGGCAGCGGTTCAGCATTGACCTCGACAGTTATGCTGGCAAAAAGTGCACCTTCTCATTCCGGTATAATGGCCCTAACGGTGAAGACCTCTTCATCGACGGCTTCAAGTTGGTGGAGAAGAATGAAAACGAGGATGCCGTCGTGGAAATCTATGAGGAAGGCAAAGTGCACTTCCAAGACCAATCGACCGGTAATCCCACTTCATGGGAATGGACTTTCGAAGGAGGCAATCCCGCAACAAGCAGCGAGCAACACCCCACCGTTATCTATCCCGATGCCGGAACCTATAGTGTGACGCTGAAGGCGAGCAACCGAAGCGGAAGTTCAACCTACACCCGGCAGCAATACGTAATCGTGAAGCAACAGGCTCCCCATGCCTATATCGGCCTGCCCGACATGCCTTACTATTCACCATGGGCAGCACTCTTCATCCCCAAAGGCGGCACAATAGCCTATCAGGACCAAAGCCGTGGAAAGCCCACTTCATGGAGCTGGACCTTCCAAGGCGGAGAGCCAGCCACCAGTAGCGAACAGAATCCTTCGGTGACCTATACTGAAGAGGGAGTCTATGGCATGACGCTCGACGTGAGCAACGGTGCGGGCAGCTCCAGCGACTTCATGAAGAATGCCATCCAAGTGGGCGGTTCGCAATATGCATGGAACATCGCTGTCGAGGAGCAAAGCTTACTCGGAACCATCACCATGGGCTTTTACGGTTACTACGGAGGAACCAACTGGCTTGGCATGCTCAAATACGCAGAACATTTCGACAAACCGGCCGTGGCAGTTGAGATAGACTCCGTGCAGGTGCTCTTCGACAAAACCACAGCCATCGACGAAACGACACCCATTACCGTAAGCATCTGCCTGCCCGATGCCGACGGCATGCCCGGAGAAGTGATCGCTTCATCCACCCTGCCTGCCAGCGAACTCGTGTACGACCAAGATTACTATATGCCCACGAAATTTGAACTGGACAAAAAGGTAACGGTTGATTCGGAGTTCTTCGTCGTCATCGAAGGTATGACCAATAACGAAAAGGATAATCCCTACGCCAAAGACGACATGAGCGTCCTTTCGGTAAGACGTGACGAAGGCGGGAAATCCACCGTTTACCACTATCTCGAAGACGAGGACCCGCTGAGTCACAAGCCGCTGGGCACCTATAAATGGTATAAACAGGACGAAGCCGTTTCATTGGCCATCATCCCACGGCTGACCTACCTTTCGGAGGTTGATGGCATCCAGCCGGCAACTGAAGTCCAGAAGCCCACCATCACCAACCGCTATAGCGTGAACGGACAACAAGTGGGACCCGCATATCGCGGAATCCAGATTCTGAAAATGAGCAACGGAAAGGCGCGCAAGGTCGTGCGCTGACCTATAGATACAATAATCCCCCTGTCGCTACGGCAGGGGGATTATTTTTGTTTATTACTTATTATCTGAAATCAAGTTCTCACCGGTCATATCGGCGGGCTGTTCCAGTCCCATGATATGGAGGAGAGAAGGAGCCACATCGGCCAGACGACCATCCTTCACCGTGGCCGAATTGTTGTTGGTCACGTAGATGAACGGCACGGGATTCAGCGAGTGAGCGGTATTGGGCGTGCCATCGGGATTGATGGCATTGTCGGCATTACCGTGGTCGGCAATGATAATGGCCTCGTAGTCGTTGGCCTTGGCAGCCTCGATAACAGCCTCCACGCAATGGTCAACGGCCCATACGGCCTTGGCAATGGCATTATACACGCCGGTATGTCCGACCATGTCGCCATTGGCAAAGTTCACTACGATGAAGTCATACTCCTGCGTATTGATAGCGCCGACGAGCTTATCCTTCACCTCGTAGGCCGACATCTCAGGCTTCAGGTCGTAGGTAGCTACCTTCGGAGAGGGCACCAGAATACGGTCCTCGCCTTCGAAAGGCTTCTCGCGTCCACCATTGAAGAAGAAGGTCACGTGGGCATACTTCTCCGTCTCAGCGGTATGGAGCTGCTTCTTGCCCAGCTTGGAGAGATATTCGCCGAGGGTATCCTCCACGTTCTCCTTGGGGAAGAGGATGTTGACACCCGTAAACGAAGCATCATAAGGAGTCATGCAATAGTATTTCAGTCCGGCAATGGTCTTCATGCCGTTGTCGGGCATATCCTGCTGAGTGAGCACCTGGGTAAGTTCCTTGGCGCGGTCGTTGCGGAAATTGATGAAGATTACCACGTCGCCCTCTTCAATAAGACCGTTTACACTGGTGTTATGGATAGGCTTGATGAACTCGTCGGTGACGCCTTCGTCATAGCTTTCCTGCATGGCTTTCACCATGTCCTGAGCCTGCTTGCCCTTTCCTGCCACGATGAGGTCGTAGGCTTCCTTCACACGCTCCCAGCGCTTGTCGCGGTCCATGGCATAGAAACGGCCCACGATGCTGGCAATGGCGGCATCGTTCTGGGCGCAGCAGTCGGTGACCTGCTCAATGAAGCCCTTACCCGACTTGGGGTCGGTGTCGCGTCCGTCCATGAAGCAATGAACGAACACCTGATTCTTCAGGCCGAACTCCTTACCCATTTGGATGAACTTGAAAAGATGATCGAGGCTGGAGTGCACGCCACCGTCGGAGGTCAGTCCCATCAAGTGGAGTTTCTTGCCGTTCTCCTTGGCGTAGTTGTAAGCCTCCACGACACCTTTGTTCTGCAGGATAGAACCATCCTTGCAGGCACGGTTGATCTTCACGAGGTCCTGATAGACTACGCGTCCGGCACCGATGTTGAGGTGTCCCACCTCTGAGTTACCCATCTGTCCGTCGGGCAGACCTACGTCTTCACCGGAAGCAGCCAACTGTGAGTGTGCACTTACGGCGGTTAAATAATCCAGATAAGGCGTCGGTGTGTTGAAAATCACGTCGCCCTTACCATGCTGTCCGATTCCCCATCCGTCGAGAATCATCAATAATGCTTTCTTTGCCATAATGAATTGAAATTGTTATCTTGCTATTTTGCTTGCAAAATTACAAAGAAAACCATGAAAGGCAAAGAAAATTCTTCTTTTTTATGGTTTTTATAGCTGCCAGCAAGCCATTTGACAACTGCGATTGGCAAATAGCCGCACGTGCGAACATCGGACAGGCTACAAAGTAAATTAGTTTGTTCCGCTTCCAGACTTTGGAAGCATGGCTTCCAATGGGTGCTTGAAGAACAAACTAATTTACTTTGTACCCGCTCCAATCATCAAAGAGGGTACGCCCACCAAGCGGACGCACCCTCTTAAAACTATGCAAAATGAAAACTTCTTACCTGTAGGCAGGGTTCTGGTAGTTCTTCTTATCTTCATCAGACATTTCCATACCGTCAAGCTGGCCCTGAGGAATCGGACGGAGGTAGTAACCTGCAGGAATATCACGATTGAAGGTCTGTAAATCCTTGTCGGTATAACCACGACCGGCAATACGATAAGTACTTGCACGCTCAGCCCACTTTTGGGTGCGCACGAGATCAAACCAGCGGTATCCCTCGCCCCAGAACTCACGTGAACGCTCATCAAGGATGTAGTCGATGGTGATGGTCTGCGGAGTGGCAGCCAGCATTTCGGCACTGTGGTCAACACTTACCTTCATGTCGTCGTTCTGGCTGTAAGTCTGCTTGCCTGCGCGTTCGCGAAGCACATTCACCAGTTCACGGGCTTCAGTGTTCTTATTCAGTTTAACGGCTGCCTCAGCAGCAATCAAATAGAGCTCGGAGAACTTGGCAATATTCCAAGGACGGGGACTACCTCCGTTCACTTTCGAGCCCAGACCGCCATCATTGTCAGTACGATAGATACCTATCTTCCAATTGATGGGATATTTTTTGCGGCTGATATGATTTACAGCTACCACGAAGTCAGGACGTCCGGCCATCTCGCCAAAACCAAGCTTACCGTCAGCACCGGTGTAGTTGATTTTACTGTCCTCACTTTCAGGAACCCAGCTGAAGTAAACCTCATTGGGGCCTACATGCAAACCATTGGCACCAATCACGTAAGGAGAAGTATTGCCTGCCTTCTGCCAGTTGGTATGGTAGCGCAGGGTGAAAGTAGCATCGTAACGGGAGTCAATAGCCTTCACGGCATCTTCCCACACACCACCTTCAATGAAGTTGTCAGCGATAGGAGCCATACGTGTCCATGGACGACCAAGGGCCTGAACAGCTTCACGCTGGATGGGATTGATGGTTATTTCCTTGCCATCCTTATCCAAGGCCTTGGCAATCATCTCGGTGTAGTTCCAGGTCTCCATCCAATAGGCGAAGTTTTCAGGAGAACCACCATTTCCCCAGCCGTAGCCAGCTCCACCATTACCGAATTTTTCGTTCTCATTATGGTCGGCATAGAGCATAATCTCGGCGTTTCGATCGTTGGTTGCCACATTTACATCATAGAAAGTGGGCTGAAGTTTATATGGGCCAGGATTGTTAATGGCCTGCATCGCAATCTCGTATGCCTTCTGGAAATAACTGTTTGCCTGACCGGCATCACGACTGCATTCTGGATAAGTGGGGATATTGTTCGGATTCTGCAACCACCATGCGTAGGTCAGGTAAGCCTTTGAAAGATACAGACGAGCTACATTTTTGGACGCAGCCCCCTTAAGACGTGGATTATCAGGTAAATCGGCCACAGCTTTTTCCAAATCATCGAAAATCGCCTTATAAACCTCAGGAACGGTGTTACGCTTGGAGGTTCGGATTTTAGTCGTGTTATATTTCAACTCACCTGCCCCCAAATCAAGGGGCACACCTCCATAATATTGAACCAGCAGGAAATAGTCGAAACCACGAAAGAAATAAGCTTCAGCCAGCAGCTTAGCATCGTTGATGCCTGCGGCTGCCGCATTTTCGATGATACCGTTACAGGTATTGATATTAGCAAAAGCCGCGCCCCACATACCGCCTGCGACACTACTTGTGGAAGTCATGGAACCAACTCCCGAGAGGTCAGCATCCTTAAAGTTTCCATCTGCCGATTCTCCGTAAGTGTACTCATCAGTACCCGTCTCGCAGGCATTCAGCCAATAACCGTTGCCATAGAAATAGCGTAAATGAGCATAAAGCGATGTCAAACCGCCCTCTATACCCTTCTTCGTCGTGAAGAATGATGGGTCAAAAGTGCTGCGCGGCTCCTCATCGAGAACATCGTTACAGGAGGTTAGTGTTGCAGAAAGACCACAGCAAACCAAACCCGCAGCAAGGATATATTTAATACTTTTCGTTTTCATATACTATTATTCTTTTATTCTTTACTAGTTAACTACTTGACTTCTCCAACTACTAGGTTTAGAATGCCACATTGACACCGATCAAGAAATTACGAGTCGAAGGAGTATTGTAACCCACGATAGGCATCTTATGTTTACCAGAGTACTCACCATATGCCACAGCTGTGTTCTCATTTGCCCAAGAGTTGGTCTCAGGATCAAGTCCGCTCTCGTTGTTGAATGGAGAGAAGAGGACAAAGGGATTCTGAATGGTAGCATAGAGACGCAAACGACTGATACCGAAGTCCTTGACAGGTTTTAGCTTGGCAAAGTCGTAACCTAAGGTGATAGCACGAATCTTAAGATAGCCTGCGTTAAAGTAACCAAGAGTCGAACCATATTTGGGGTTGTCACTACTCATGATACCACCAGGTTTCGGATACTTGGCACCTGTATTCTCTTCTGTCCAATAGTCGACATCAATATTGTTTCGACGACCATCCAACATGTTCAGATAGCCGTTGGCAGAGTGGATGGCCGAGATCAACTTGCCACCAATCTGGAAGGCTCCGATGACAGTAAAATCGAAATTCTTATAGGTAACCGTCGAGTTGAAACCACCCAGAAGATCAGGCTCCATATCCATAATCTGACGATCCTCAGGACCAATCTGACGGGTAGGCAGACCATTTGCATCGTAGTCACCAGTATACTTCACCTTAATCATACCGACATTACCACCGGGCTCCAGTATTTTCATGGCAGCCTCTTCATCGGCCTGCCACAGTCCATCGTACTCATAGTCGTAGATAACATCAATGGGATGGCCAACGAACCAGCGGTTTGCCTCATCACGCTCTTCACCTGAAGCCAATTCTGTCAGCTTATTGCGGTTAGCATAGAGATTGATACCTGCCTCCCAGTTCCAACCGTTCTTATTGTCGATGATGATACCATTCAATGCCAATTCCCAACCTTTGTTCTCCGTCTTACCGATATTGCCTGTATAACTGCTTACACCAGAGGTAGAAGGCATAGAGACATCAAGCAGGATATCCTTTGTTTTCTGGATATAATACTCGAGAGATCCAGAAAGACGACCTTTGAAGAGTGAGAAATCCAAACCGAAGTTCCATGTTTTGGAATACTCCCAACCCAAATCACTATTGGCCGGACCCGTCACATAGTAACCTGCTTTGTAGCTGTCACCGAAGTTGTAGTTACGAACAGCCAGCGTACCTAGCGTAGAATAAGGATTAATGCTCTGGTTAGAGGTCTCACCGTAACCAACACGTAACTTCAAGTTGTCAAGCCACGACTTAGTGCTCTCCATAAATTCCTCACGAGCAATGTTCCAACCTGCGCTGACTGCGGGATAAGTGTGCCACTGATGGCCTTTTGCCAGACGTGAAGAAGCATCGGAACGGAGGGCAGCAGAAATCATGTACTTATTGTCATAAGAGTACATCACACGTCCCATCCAGGAAATCAAGCCGCTCTGCCAATAGTTATAGCCGTCAAGCAGTGCCTCACCTGTAGCTGCTGCAAGATTGTAGTATTGAAGATAGTCTGCAGGAATATCTTGTGCACGACCGCCTGACTGTTCATATGTGGTCTGCTCAGCTGAATACATAGCCACGACATTTAGATTGTGCTTCTCTGCGAAGGTGCGATCATAAGTGAGCAGGTTTTCAACAGCCCAGTTACGAGTCTGGTTCTCATAGACAGAACCGCTGTTCACGGCATTGGCGTCCTTATTGTTGACACCTGTGCCTGTAAAGCCACCCTGTTTTGAAGAACGGAAGTTCAAACCTATGTTAATACGATAACTCAGACCTTCTACCCATGGGCACTTCAGTTCTGCGAACAGAGTATTATATGAGCCAATACCTTTATTCTCGTTTAACCATAAGTCTTTCAGACTCTCTACAACATCCTTGGTAATAACCGGCTGATCATCCTTTGGCATAGTGACATAACGCTTGATATTACCATCTTTATCATAGGGACTGGCCAGCGGACTCATTGACAACACATTGTACATACCGCTGACACCCTGAGTTTTACGATAGCTGTTGTTGGTACTCAGACCGAAGCGGAACCACTTGCCCACCATCTGGTCGAAATTACCACGAACAGAGATACGGTCGTAACCCTCTGTGGGAACGACAGCCTCATCATGATAGTAACCGGCACCGAAACTGTAGCTGCCGCCATTGGTTCCACCGGCCACGCTGATATCGTGGTTATGGCTGACACCTGTCTGATAATACAGGTCCTGCCAGTCGGTACTAGTGTCGTCGCTCTCATCCAGAGAGTTCTGATACTTACCGGCATACTGACGCAACTTACTAAATGCATGGCCGTCCATCATCGGGTATTTCTTGAACACTTTCTTGAAACCTAAGTAACCATTGTAGCTTACTTTGGCAGGTGCACCCTGAAAGCCTTTCACCGTGGTGATGATAATCACACCGTTGGCACCACGGGAACCGTAGATAGCCGTAGCAGAGGCATCCTTCAGAATGTCCATCGACTTGATGTCGGCGGGGTTGATATCCGAAAGCTGTCCCATGAAGGGGATACCGTCGAGTACAATCAGCGGGTCGTTACTTGCACTCAGTGAACGCTGACCACGGATGCGGATCTGCATCTCGGCACCGGGCTTCGAACTGGTCTGTGTCATCAGCACACCGGCCACTCGGCCTTGCAGAGCCTGGGCAGCATTGGTGGCGGCAATCTGATTCAGTTTCTCACCACCGATGTTGGCCACAGAACCTGTGACGGCCTCACGGCGCTGCGTACCATAACCGATAACCACCACCTCGTTGAGGTTATGGCCATCTTCTTTCAAGTCAAAATTAAAGTTAGAAGAGTTGCCCACCTTGACTTCCTGTGAGATATAGCCCACATAGGAAACCACGAGTGTGGCACCAGGTTGAACATTCATAGAGAAGTTACCGTCCATGTCGGTCACTGCACCGTTGGTGGTACCTTTCTCCAGAATCGTTGCACCGATAAGCGGTCCTTGAGAGTCCTTCACGTTACCGGTAATCTTCTTTGCCTGCTGTAAGGCCTCTGTCGAGTTGCCTTCAGGCGTTGCCATTGCTTGCAAGGGATTCAACATTCCTACGGATGTGAATAATCCCAGCAACAAGACTGTTTTTCTAAGGTTTGAATTCATAATTATTTAATTTGGGTTATGCTTTGGTTAGTTAACGTATAACATTCGTCTCCCCATTGGGAAGCAAACGTCTAATGAATAGTTTCGAATTACATCATAAGCAGTTTTTTATTTGTTGTATTAAGTTAATAATTAAGATTTGATTCTTAGCCGGATTGAAATTGCAACAAATACTTGCCGCATCTTTCCGCCGCAAAATTATGTAAAATATAATATAGTGATGTCAATTTTTGTTTCATACAAATACACGATTGTCTCTATCTGAAAATAGATTTGCTCAACCTCAAAAATGAAAAAAGCAGAAAGTTATTTGAGACATAGAATAAACTTTCTGCTTAAAATACGGATAAGATACCGCAAGCAAACGAACCTAATAATCGTAAAGTTTCACATGCAGAATCTTATAATCGCCAACCGATATTCGGGCATGACGCCCCTGATGATCCTGGTCGCCATTATCACGGCGGATATATTTCATACGGCCGTCATCGGCAATCTCCACTTGATCCACATAGCCAATGCCTATACGCTTGCCTTGCCAACGAACGTTTTCTTTTGTGGAGCCACTGGCAGAAGTCGAAGTTCCCTTATCCACAAAACCGTCCTCGCCTAGGTTCTTACGTTCCTCCTGTTGCTGTTCGCTCTTGGTCTTGAATTCCACCACTACCCCACTGCCGGCTATCAGGTATTCATAAGTTGACACCTTATATATAATAGCCCCCCCTTCAGCCCAAACATCGGCCTTGGCACGTGCATCCCAGGGAAGGGTGAAATAATGGCGGCAGGTCATGACCAGATTGCCATCTTCAATGATTTCTTCCCTATCTTCACGGTCGAATAGTACGCCCCACTGACCATTGTCTTGCTGCCAACGACCTTTCTTCCAAGCCTGCTCACGGGCTTTCAGCAGATATTTATTCATCTGACGGATCAGGTTGTATGCCGCAGTCACGTGTTTTGTATCTTCCGCTGGCGACTGATCGATGGCAAACGGAGAAAAACCGATAGCATCGTAGGCACCAAAGGTATAAAGCGCACGCACGCCACTATTCTCACAGCAACGGCTTTCGGGAATAAAGAGCGGGTTATCAGGAAGTGCATATTGACGGGCCCATCCCTTGAAGCCCGTGTCGTAGATATCGGGGGCAAGCATATCGATACTTGGGGCATATTTCTTCCAGATGGGGGCCAGATGGGCCAACGGTCCGGCCGATGGATATTCACCAGGCTTACGGCCACGGCTGTTCATAGCGGCATTCACATAGAGCGGCACATCGTAGATGCGGCGGGCCACCTGGGCCAGCCGCTCCACATAGCGTGCATAGTGCTCGGCCATGAAAGCCTCATCTCCTTCCAAAGTATCAGGATATTTGCTCTTCCGGTGGATAGCCTCAGCCTGCGGCGAATGGTCGCGGGCATCTTCAAGCATGCCAATCTCGTTTTCTATCTGTAGCATAATGACCGTTTTCTTCAATGGATCTTCCTGCGCAAGATGTTCTACAAGACGGGTGAACACTTTGCAATCTGCCTGAAAGACATGTTCAGAAAAAGCAGAAGCAATCTCCAGAGGCTTGCCGCTCCTGGTCATAGCACGGGGAAAACGTTTGACATCCTGCTTGAACCACAAAGGAGCATAGCACGACATTGAATTCTTCCACACGCCAAACCATAGGAATACCACCTGCAACTTACACTCACGGGCCTTGTCGATGACACGATCTACAAGCGTCCAGTCGTACTGTCCTTCCACGGGTTCTATCAAATCCCAGTAGGCTGGCACGAGCACAGTGTTCAGTCCGAGGGCTGCCATCCTCGGCATCACTTCATCAATGTCTTCCACAGAGGTCGCTGCAGAGTTGGACAGTTCACCTCCAAGAATGAACAGACGGTTCACGCTACTCTCGGAATACGCAGCGCCTGCATGACAGGCGAACAGCAGCATGGCTGCGAATAGCCAGAAGGACTTTGCAATTCTCATTACTTTTGCGGTTGATTGGCGAATGATCCAAAATACTTTAGGCAAACATCGCGCCATTCACGGGCATTCTCCAGCTGGTGATCCATGCGTGACTTCACTTCGTTCCAGCGCTGCATGTCGTTCTTGAAATAAGGTTTCATATTATCCCATACCAGGCAGAAACGCTCCACGTCGCGGACGCCGCTATTGTATTTCTCCTGCATCTCCTGCCAGAGTGTGAGACCGCTACGCATCTGATAATTCCAAGGCACATGGTGGAACCAAAGCAGATATTCCTCAGGACATGTCTGCAGGTCGTTGTATATGTCATTCAGCGGTTCACGATACTGGCTCACGGCATCGGAACCCTTAGAACTACGGTCGAAGCCTACGCCCTGAGCATCAGCCTTATGATAATAGACGGGACACCACTCAATGGGATATTCTGCCTTGAAACCGTCGGGCTCCGGTCCGTAATGATGATCAAACTTGAAGATGTGGTGCAGTCCCAGCGGCATCATATAGTTCACACAGGCCTCGCGACTCTCCATCATCACGCGCTGCATAGGCTCCACGAATCCCTTTTCAAGCGTAAACGTCTGGCGGAGCCACTCGCGGGCAATCAGTTCGCTCTTTGCGAATGGATCCCATGCCAACCGACCAAAGGCATACCAGTTGGCCTGTGAGAAATGGTGGCCGCACCAATTGGCATCATCGCCGATATTGGCTACACCGGCAATGCCGCGCAACTTCGTAGGATGCACGTATATGAAGAACTCACGCCACATGGGGGCAAGATAGACCAAGTGACGCGACTGGCCGAGATATTCCTGAGTGATTTGCAGTTCCACCATATTTGGGGTTTGCACAATCTGGTCAAAAATCGGGCTGTAAGGCTCGCGCGGTTGGAAGTCGAGCGGACCGTTCTTGGTCTGAAGGATGACATTGTCGCGGAACTGACCGTCGAGGGGTTTAAATTCCGAGACAGCCTGTTTCACACGGTCTTCACCCTTGTGTTTGGCACCATAGACAAAGCATCGCCACATCACGATACCACCATGAGGCTTCAGCGCATCGGCCAGCATATTGGCACCGTCGGCATGCGAGCGGTTGTAATCGAAGGGACCGGGCTGTCCCTCGCTGTTGGCTTTCACGAGGAATCCGCCAAAGTCAGGAATCATCGTATAGATTTCGTCGGCCTTTTTCTTCCACCATTTTATCACGTTTTTATCGAGCGGATCAGCCGTCTTCGTGGCCTTCAGTGCCATGGGCGAGGCAAAGTTGATGCTCAGATACACGCGGATGCCGTAGGGCCGCAGGATATTGGCAATACGCTTCACCTCATTCAAATAAGTCTTGGTGAGAACCTTGGGCGAGGCATTCACGTTGTTGAGCACAGTTCCGTTGATACCAATACTGGCATTGGCACGTGCATATTCTATCAGGCGCTGGGTATTGACTCTGGAGAGACCAGCCTGATTTTCAGCCCAGAAGATGCTTTTTCCGGCATATCCGCGCTCGATGCTTCCGTCAAGATTATCCCAATGGTTGAGCAGACGGAGTGAGAAGAAAGGTTCACTCCTAAATCCCTTTTCAAGATAACCTTTCCCTTTCAGCTGCGGGTTGCCCATTTGCTGTAGGCGCAACAGTTCATAGGCCCCATAGAGCAGTCCAAGGTCATTGCTGGCTACTATTGTATCATTCTTGATGAAGAAGCCATCGTTGATGAGTGGCTCTTCCTGAGCTCTGTCAATCAGCAGGGTAACCGTCTTGCCCTGATAATAGTCTGACAATTCACGGACGGCAATATCCACCGTGGCCGACTTCTCGTTGGTAATCACCTTACAGGTGTTCACCTTCTCGTAGCGGAGCCACAATTGTGAGCCGTCTTCTGCCTTCAGCACTCCTAATCCGCCCTTCCCAGCAAGGGCAGGAGCGATTACTAACAATGCACAGGAAACAAAGCGTTTCCAATTCAGATGATTTCTCCTCATGCTTCTTTCTTATTCTTTAAGTTTTGGTATTCTGTAGGTGTCATGCCATAGTGTTTCTTGAACACAGTGGAGAAGTGTGTCTGGTTATTGAAGCCCACGGCATAAGCCACCTGCGTCACATTTATCTTGTTCTCTGCAATCAACCGGGCTGCCTGTTCCAAACGCAGATTACGGATAAAGTCTCCGGTAGAGATACCCGTTATTTCCTTCATCTTGCGGTGCAGCTGTGCACGGCTGATACCCACTTGCTCGGTGAGCTTCTCCACGTTGAAGTCAGGATCCGAGAGATTCTCATTGATACATTTCATGATACGGTCCATCAGGTTGTCGTTGTTACTCTTCACCTCAACCTTCACGACCTTCTCTTCCTGATTCTGGGCACCGGAGAATTTTCCGCGCAGACGGCGTACATTGTCTATCAGGTTATCAATAAGGATATGGAGTTCATCCATATTGAACGGTTTCGACAGATAGGCATCGGCTCCTCGTTTCAATCCTTCCAGACGGTCGCTGACTTCTGTCTTCGAGGTCAGCATGATGACGGGTATATCACTAATGTTGGGATTGCCCTTAATTTTCTTCAACAATGTGATACCGTCCATCTCGGGCATCAGCACATCCGAGATTACGAGGTCATAATTACCCGTGAGCAAGGCTTTCAAGGCTTCCTTGCCGTTGGGTGCAGCATCGAATCGGTACCAATTGCCCAATTCATTGCGGATATAGCCGGCTATCTCGGCATCGTCGTCAGCAATCAAGATACGGAAATTCTTCGAAGCCTGTTTCTTGGCAGATGATTTCAAGTCACCCATTTCGTCCTTGGTTTCTATTTCTTCCGGCTTCAGATGGCTGTTGCCTTTTTTCAGCGTAATAGTCAGCACCGTACCGCGAATACCGTCTTCACGGTTCATAGCCCCGATTTCGCCGCCATGCATGTTGACGATAGCCTTGGAGAGATTCAGGCCGATACCCGTACCGTCGAGATGGAGGTCGCGGCTGTTGCTTCCTTGATAGAAACGGTCAAAGAGACGCTCGGGCTTGTCTTCATCCAGACCGATGCCATTATCACGCACCTTGATGACAATCTGCTTTTCCTCTTCGGTGAGTTCCACATTAATCTCCCCACCGTCAAAGGTGTATTTGAAAGCATTCGAAAGCAGGTTGGAAATCACTTTGTCAAAGTTTATGCGATCTACCCAGGCCATGATCTTGGGCTGATGGTCTGCACCGTTTTCTGTCTGGTCATGATCGCCTACAGAACTGTTGGCCGTGAACGTATATTTGATATTTCGCTGTTGGGCATTGTATTCGTAGAGTTTGAAAATGCCACGCACGAAAGTCGTAAGGTCTGTCTCGCGGCAGTGCAGCTTCATTTGGTTCTTGTCAATTTTACGCTCGTCAAGTATCTGGTTCACGAGCTGCATCAGCCTTTGGGCATTGCGGTCGATGGTCTCAATGTCTTCCAGGCTCTCTTCGTCGCTGACGCGCATCTTCAGTTTCTTCAGGGGACCCATGATAAGGGTCAGCGGAGAACGGATGTCATGAGTGGCATTAATGAGGAAGCGCATCTTTGACTCTTCCAAATCAGCCTTTCTGCGGCGCTCAAACCAGTAAATACCCATCACGATGAGTCCTGCAAAGAATAACGCATAGAACAGGTAAGCCCAGGGAGATGCATACCAAGGATTCTTCACGATGACGGTAATGGTCTTCACGCCTTCCGAAATCTGTCCGTTGCTCACGGCCCTTACGTCGATGACATACTTGCCAGGCTTCATCTTATTAAATGAAATAGCGTTCTGTCCTTCGTTGGTGGAAGTCCATTCTTCGGCACCATTGATACGGTATTCGAAAGTGATGTTCTGCGTGTTCTTATAGTTCAGCAACGAGAACTCCATCGTGAACGTGCTCTCGTCGTAGGGAATCTCGAAGTGGTCGTCCAGGCAGTTGAGCAACTGGTTACCGATGATGAAGTTGGTGAGATACACTTCGCCCATCTCCATGCTGCTGTTTTTCACCGTTTCGGGACGAAATACAGTGATACCGTCATTGGTTCCGAAAGCGATCAGACCATCATGAGTCTGCGCGACGGCATTCTGCACGTATTCCCTGTTGGTCAAGCCATTACCGTTTATATGCGGAATAAACTGCTTCCGTTTTTGTGAATACTGCCAGATGCCCATCGACGTGCTGAGCCACAAATCACCCTCACGGTCAGTAACGATACCGTAAATCTGTTTGTTGCGCAGGTTCTCCGCCTCGGGGAATTCGCTCCATTGGTTCTTGATGCGATCATAGATAAAAAGTCCGTTGTTGGTTCCCATGAGGATGTTGCCCTGCCGCAACTCACCGAAAGACGTACACATATAGCCTTTCAGCAGCACACCCTTGCCGAATTGTTTGAACCTGCGTGTCTTAAGGTCCATACAAGAGATGCCGTTGCTCGTTCCTATCCAGAGCATACCGTAGCGGTCGATAAACAGCGTCTTGATCCAGTCGTTGCAGAGTGTGTTCCCGATCCCGTCATGATTCTGCATGAACACTTTGGTCGTTTCACCGCTTGCTGTGTCATAGATAACCATTCCCTTGCCAAAGTTACAGATATAGAGGTGGCCCTGACCATCATCGGTCATGCAGTTCACACCCCATCCGTCGAAAGTCAGTCTTTGCTGGCTGACACCCGTGGTGGGGTCATAGGCGTAAAGAGCATTCGATGTACTCAGCCACCAATGTCCCTGACGATCATGATAGATGAAATTCACGCCTGATGGCGTGGGCAGACGGCCTAAAATCTTGCCCTGCCGGTCAAATCGGTAGAGGCCGTTGTTTTGCACGGTACAAAGCAAATCACCATTATCTGTTTCCAATTCAATGGATGACACGCTACTGCCGAGGAAGTAGTTCTGCTCGGAGAAGTTCCAACTGCTGAAAGCATCTTCGCCCTGATTAAGTTGGAAGAGTCCTTTCTGATAGCATCCCAGCCACAGATTATGGTCTTTATCTTCGATGAGATCGACGATATTTGATGTTGCCAGGTTAAAACGACCACTATATGACTCCACAGGACGGAGCACGTTGCTATGAAGAGGAATCACCATCAGACCATTGCCGGAAGTAGCAATATAGATGTTGCCCTGGCTGCTACGCAAGGCCCGTTTGATAGAAACCTGAGGGGGCAGAGCAGAAAGATCATAGCCCGCATCAGTAAGTTGGCCTGTAGCATAGTCGTAGCGCAAGATACCGGAGATACAGACCACGAGGAATCCGCCATCGTCAGTCTTCAGATAACCGATGGGCAATCCATAGGGTGACGTGAAATCCTTCAAAGCAGTCGGTTTGCGGTTCCTGACGGTAAAGCGGGTCAGCACATTCAGATGCGAACTGCGCCAGATGTTATGTTGGTCATCTTCAAACACACGGCTGAAGTAATCTTCGACAGGCCTTTTACGAAAAGCCTTCTCCTGTGTGATATGATTCTCCCCTTTCCGAATACTGAAAAGTCCGAATCCTGCCGTTCCGATGAGGATATCGCCGTTAGCCGTCTCAATCAGGGAATTGACACGGGGCAACTCGGAAATGGGAAAATGATAGCGTTGGAACTGATTCTTTTCATAGTCGAAACGGGCGAGTCCTTTGCCCAAACCCACCCAGAAACGGCCCTGGCTGTCACTTAACAGCCGCACCACCTCGTTATCTACAAGGGATGTACTGTCCTTGGGGTCTGAGAAATAACTGGTAAAGCGGTAGCCGTCAAACTTGTTCAGGCCATATTCTGTTCCCACCCACAGAAATCCGTATTTGTCTTGAGTCACGCATTCTATGAGCGAACTCGACATCTGGTTTCCTGAGTAAAGATGGCCGATGTCTGCATGGAGCAGACCAGTGACCGCCGAGGCCAGTGCTATGATGATAATTGCACGTAATTGTTTCATTCAGCAAAAGGGATTCAACCGCAAAAATACGGATTTAGTCCGACATTTCAAAATGTTTCATTCACTTTTTATTCATATTTCCGGGGAGATTCCTCGCCGAAAAGGAACTGCTGGTGATAGCCGCCAAGGTCTATGACGATTTTCTCCAGGATGATATTCGGATCCTTTGGCGCAAACTTCAGGGTATGCATACCCTTGGTCATGGGGAACTTGACGGTGCTCTCCACAACCCTGCGTGCAACCGTGGGATAGTAAATGCTATAGATATTCTCAGGCTTTTCGTTCAGATTTGAATTGAAATTCACGGTCTGAGGCGTTCCACCATCCATACTGACTTCGTATTCGAGACCGCCCTTGTTGAGATAATCGAGCGTGGATTTCACGATTACATGAACGGTTGCCTCCTGACAATCACCAGTGGTCTCCCATTTATAGAGCAGACTGCCGCCATCGATACGCACACCGCTCAGCGTGCGGCCCATACCGGGAATCACCAGAAGTGGAGAATCTGCCGATTCATTCTTCTGATAGTAGTGCTCTGCCTCTATGGCTACATAGCCGTCTTTTTCCATGAATACATTTCCGCCTTCCTGCTCTTTGATGCGATTGACGACGGGCATCACGTCACCTTCGGCAAAGTCATCATTCCACGAACGGTAGCCGATATGCTTCTGCGTCATCATGCCGTCCCACTTGCCGCCCGACATTACCTTATTATAATAGGCGCAGAGCTCGGCATCTCTTTTGAAACAGCGCTCCATCTCGTCGGCCCAACGGTTGCATTCGGGGTTCTTCTCTTGATAGAGTTTCTGATTCATGGCCTGTGCATAGTACATCTGATGAAGATTGCTCATGGCCTGAACAGGGAACAGGATGATCTGACGGTAAGCATCCCGATATTCCGATGAAATGGCCGAAAATTGCTCCAAAGCTGCAACTTCAAGGCTCTGGTACTCACGAATCACGCGCGGCCATTCATCTATTGCATAGGTGCGGGCATCAAGCATTTCCGCCGTACTACGACCGTTGATCTTGCTAATCAGATTCAGCAGGCGGGCAGCCTCGGGGCCTTGGGCTTTTCCGAAGGTCTCTATGCAGAAAGCCTCCGTGTGTGAACCCACCACATCCACGTTGACAGCACTTGGTTTCCAGGCCATGTCCATAAACAGCTGGATAGGATATTCCATGGGTTTCAGGTCACCTACATTCAGAATCCACATCCCATCTATTCCGTTATTATAGGCCAGCGAAAGCTGTTCCCACATGTTCTGCGACGGGGTTACATTCAGCCACTTCGAATTGCGCGGTGCTCCCACGTAATCCACATGGTAGTAAAGTCCCCATCCTCCTTTGTGCTTACGCTCCTTGGCATTGGGCACACGGCGCACGTTGCCCCAGTTGTCATCGCAGAGCAGGATGAGCACATCGTCGGGCACCTTCATTCCCTTGTCATAATAGTCAAGCACTTCTTTATAAAGAGCCCATACCTGCGGAGTCTCCTTGGCAGGACGCTTGGTCACATCAGCAATAATCTGACGCTGGTTCTTCACGATGCGCTCCATCAGTTTCGTATCGGCCTCCTCGCTCATCGCCTCATCACCGTCGCCGCGCATACCAATCGTCACGACATCATCCGTGCCTTTCATGCGCTCAATACCTTCACGGAAGAAACGGTCCAGATTCTTTTGGTTCGTATGATAGTTCCACGCGCCCCAGCCCTTACGGTCGCGGGCATACTCCTGATGGTTACGTGCCATCGGTTCATGATGGGAAGTACCCATCATTATGCCCATTTCATCGGCTGTTTTCATATTTTCGGGGTCATCGGCATAGAAAGCCCAGCTCCACATGGCAGGCCACATATAGTTGCCCTTCAGGCGCAGAATCAGTTCAAAAACCTTCTCGTAGAAACGATGGTCGCCATAGTTCGTTCCGAATGTATTCTTCACCCATGAGGTCAGACAGGGAGCCTCATCGTTGAGGAACAGTCCACGATAGCGCACGGCAGGCTCGCCGTCCGTATAGATTCCTTTTTTCATATAGACAGCGGAATGATGCTCTGTGGGTACATCAGCCCAGTAATACCAAGGGGAGACACCCAACTGGCGCGACAGTTCATAAATGCCATAGATGGTTCCGCGTCGGTCACTACCGGCAATAACCACCTGTTCATCCGTCACCTTAATGATATACATCTCACGCTTGCCCTTGATCATTTTTGCATCAAAGACGCGATTTTTAGCGATTTCATCGATAATTTTGCTACTTCCAAGGGTTCCAGCCACAATGGTGGAAGAAGAAGCATTGCCAAGAGAGACTTCAGCACCACAGACCGCCTTGATATCTGTGCAAAGGTTCTTGGCAGCACGGAGCACTCCCCGCTGCTCATTGTCGGCTATGCCGATGGTTACACGGTTACCTTTATTCAATTGGAAATCGCCTTGGTTGAAGTCAACAAAAGCGTTGGCTGCACGGCTGGTCGACGCCGTCAGAAACAGGACGAAAATGACAAAAGAGTTAATCAGTCGCATAGGTATAAATTATTGATTACCATGCAAAGATAGTCTTTTGATACAAATATTCCCAACAATAATCATGAAAAATTTAAAAATGAAACATAAAAAAACGTATGCGTTACATATTTAATTGGTAGTATCGATGAGATGGAGTAAATTTGCAGTCAGATAAACAATCAATTCAACATCATGAAGCGTAACTTACTTTTTTTCTTCTCCCTGCTCTTCCTGAGCATGGCCCAGCAGGTAAAGGCTGAAGACGGTTGGGTAGGCACTTGGGCCACAGCCGTAGAGCCGACCACGATGAAAGACATGCCAGCCTTTTCACTGGCAGGACGTAGCATCCGACAGATTATCCACGTGTCAATCGGCGGCAGCCAACTGCGCTTGCAGTTAAGCAATGTCTATAGTTCGGTGCCCGTTGAGATCAAGTCGGTTTTTATCGCTGACGCCAAGGACGGGAGTAATATTGACGTGCGTTCTGCACGCTACCTGAAATTTAACGGCAAGCAGAAATGCGTGATTCCGGCAGGTGATTCCATCTTCAGCGATGTGTTCAGCTATCCCTTGAAACCACTGCAGCGCCTGGCCATCACTGTCTGCTATGGTGATTCGGTTCCGGAATGCGGTACCTCCCACCGCGGTTCACGCACCACCTCTTATATTTATAATGGTACGGCCAAGCCTAAGACGCGTTTCGTGGATACGGAAGACTTGGAGCATTGGTATAACATCGCAGCTTTGGACGTAAAATCCGATGCTCCCGCCGTGGCTTGCCTGGGTAACAGCATCACCGACGGACGTGGCACGACCACCAACGCCCAAAACCGCTGGACCGACTTCCTGGCCGAGGCTTTAGGCGGTCAGGTGGGCGTACTCAATCTGGGTATCGGCGGCAACTGCGTGCTGCGCAATGGTCTTTCCGATCCTGCCGTGAAGCGTTTCAACCGCGACATCCTCGGACAGCGTGGCGTAAAGAAGCTGATTATCTTCGAAGGTGTTAACGACATCGGCGGTTCCAAGGGCAATGCCGAACAGGTGGCGCAGGAACTGGTCAAGGTATATGGCGAAATGATCGACAAAGCCCATGCACAAGGCATCAAGGTCTATATGGGCACCATTACTCCATTCGGAAAGAGTTTCTATGAGAGCCGCTTCCATGAGGCAGCGCGCCTGGAAGTCAACGACTGGATTCGCGCCAACAAGAAAGCCGACGGCATCATCGATTTCGATGCTTTGGTTCGTGACCCGCAGAATCCGTCACAACTCCTTGAGGAATATAGTGACGACTGGCTCCATCTCAATCCCAAAGGCTATGAGGCCATGGGCAAGTTTGCCGCCGAACAGTTAAAGAAATAAACCCTCATGAAGCACAGCATTACGATGGGCGAGAAGGTCGGCTACTCTCTTGGAGACGTAGCCGCCAATCTTGCGTTCCAGATGATGATGATCTACCAGCTGAAGTTCTACACGGATATCTTCGGACTGGATGGAGCCATCGCCGGAACCGTATTGCTGATAGCCCCGCTGGCCAGTGCATTTGCCGATCCGTTCATCGGCATCATTACCGACCGCACCCAGACACGCTGGGGCAAATACCGTCCGTGGATTCTATGGACGGCATTGCCCTTTAGCATATTCTACATCCTGGCTTTCTCGAATCCAGGCATACAGGACAAGACACTGGTAGCCATCTATGCAACAGTATCCTACATCCTGCTGCTCACGCTTTACGGACTCAACAATACACCTTACGCGTCGCTGGGCGGCGTGATGACCGACGACATCCGGGAGCGCACCAGCATCAATAAAGTCAGGTTTGTCTGCACCAGCATCGCACAGTTCGTCGTACAGGGATTCACGCTGCCGCTCGTTGACCGCTTTGGCAACGGCAATCCGGCCCAAGGCTGGCAGCGCACCATCATCCTTTTCGCCGTCCTGGCTTTTATTTTCCTTATCATTTGCTTCCTGAGCACGCGCGAGCGCATCCAACCCCCACCTCAGCAGAAGATGAGTATCCGCGAGGATGTTTCCAAGACTTTCAGCAGCGTGCCCTGGCGAAGCATCTTCGTGCTCGTGCTGTTTATGTTCATCGCCTTGGCTATGTGGGGAGCCTCCACCAATTTCTACTTCCAGAGTTATCTCGACCAGTCTGCCCTTTCACAGTTCCTGAACAGGGTGGGCTTCAGCACCTCCAGCGAAAATGCCTACATCATCGGCTTCAGCCTGTTCAATACCGTCAATGCCGTGGTGCAGTTCCTGGGCGTTCTCTTCCTCTCAGGATTCCTGGCTAACCGCTTTGGCAAGAAGACAACCTTCCTCGCGGGACTTTCGCTCTGCACGTTCTTCACGGCACTCTTCTATCTCCCGTCCCCGCAGGACATAGGCATGGTCTATCTGCTCTGTCTGCTGAAGAGCCTCGCCTACGGACCTACCATCCCGCTGCTATGGGCCATGGTGGCCGATACTGCCGACCACATGGAATATATCAACCACCGCCGAGCTACGGGTTTCTGCTTCTCGGGCGTCATCTTCGCGCTGAAGACGGGAATGGGTATCGGCGGAGCCTTTGCCGGACTGATTCTCTCCTTGTTCGGATTTGTATCAGGCCTCGGCATGCAGCAGTCAGGAACCACGGTCACGGGCATTCGCCTCGTGTCCAGTCTCTTCCCTGCCCTCCTCCTCATCGTCGGCATTATCGCCCTCTACTTCTACCCCATCTCGAAGAGTTACAATGAGAAGATGCAGGCCGAACTGGCCCACCGCCGTCATTCAAAGCAAAATTATTAAACCTTTATACAACAATTATGGAAACAAACAATTCTGCTAACGAAGCCAGAGGCTTCTACAAACTCAACTGGCTGCAGCGCATCGGCTTCGGTTCCGGTGACCTTGCACAGAACCTCATCTTCCAGACAGTGGCATGCTACTTGATGATTTACCTTACCACGGTATTGAAATTAAATCCTGCCTTTGTCAGCGGACTGATTCTCACGGTCCGACTCATCGACTGCTTCTGGAGTCCTGTCGTAGGCCGCTACATCGACAATCGCAATCCCAAGTTAGGCAAGTATCGCACCTACCTGCTTTACGGAGGTATCCCCCTGACGGTGGCTGCCTGCCTGTTGATGCTTCCGCAGGTTGCCACTTGGTCCATGACCATGAAGTTAATCTACGCCACTGTCAGCTATACCGTGCTGAGCATGATCTATTCCGTGGTCAACATCCCTTACGGTTCCATCATGGCCAGTATGACCCGCGATAATGACGAGGTGCTGATCCTTACTTCTACGCGTATGGTATGCGCCAATATCGGTCAGATTATCGTACAGGCTGGTTTCCCCATCGGTCTTGCCATGTGTATTCATTCTGCCATCGACTGGAACCAGGCTACCTTCATGGCCATCGGCACGATTCCTGCCTTCGTCATCTTGCCTTCACTTCCTATACTGAAGAAATGGTTCGGCAAGAAAGGTCTTTACTACCTGCTTCTCTCCATCGGCCTTATCGGATTTGCCATACTGTTCACCATCGGCAAGTTCTTCGATGTTCAGGAATGTAACGCTCTTGTACAGACGGCTAAGGTGATGACGGGCGTAGGACTTCTGGTCGGTTCGTTGATGTGGGCATTGGTTCCTGAAGTCATCACCGAGGCAGAGTATCGCACAGGCAACAGACCTGCAGCCACCTTCAATGCCCTTGCTGGTGTTGCTTTCAAGGCTGGTTTCTCCATTGCCGGTTGGATCACGCCGCTGGTAATGGGATGGATAGGCTTCAACTTTGCCAGCGAGCAGTCTGCCCTGCCTACCGATCCGATGGCCTGGTTCACGGTGACATCTCTTTTTGCAATCGTCGGTTTTGTGCTCTTGCTGCTTTGCTTTATGGGCAGTAAGGAAAACATCACCACCACACCGGAAAAGCCTGTTTCATTCGGAGAAATGTGGCAGGAGTTCAAGGCAAGCAAGTGCCTCCAGCTGGTGCTGGGCATCTTCGTCGTGGTATTCCTGGCATCATTTATCAGCGGTCCGGTGAACGCTTATTATCCCAAACTGGCCAACTATTCAGAAATCGCACAGAATGCCATTCTTTGGTTCACGTGCATCATTCCTGCCATGCTCCTGATCGTCGTAGGCTACCTCATCTACAAGTATCCGCTCACGGATGAGAAACTCGACGAAATCAACCGCGAGATCGAGGCCCGCCACAAAGATTAAAAGATAGGACAATATGATGAGGAAAGTATTATCAGCGGCTCTGTTGCTCATCGCGACATGCAGCCTCGCTCAGGCTCAAGGCCTGAAGGATGCCATAGGCAAATACTGTTTGATCGGTGCTGCCATCAACCAGTGGCAGAGCGACGGACAGGTGCCTGCGGCCGATGCCGTGCTCAGCAAGCATTTCAATTGTGTGGTGGCTGAGAACTGCATGAAGCCCGAAGTGCTGGCACCTGCTGAGGGAATCTTCGATTTCCGTGTGGCCGACAAGTTCGTCAACTATGCCCGCCAGCTGGGTCTGAAGGTCAACGGCCACTGTCTGGTTTGGCATTCGCAAGCCCCCGACTGGTGGTTCACCAATGGCTATGCCGCCAGTCCCGTCTCAAAGGAAGTGCTGAAGGAACGTATCATCAAGCACATCAAGACCGTCGTTGGCCACTTCAAGGGTCAGGTCTTCGGCTGGGATGTGGTCAACGAGGCCATCGAGGACGATGGTTCGTTCCGCAAGTCTAAGTATTATAATCTCTTAGGCGAGGAGTTCATCGAGATAGCCTTCCGTGCTGCCCACGAGGCCGATCCCGATGCCGAACTCTACTACAACGACTACTCCATGGCCGGTGAAAAGAAGCGCGAGGCCGTATGCCGGTTGGTGAAGAACCTGAAGGCCAAGGGACTGCGTATCGACGGTGTGGGCATGCAGAGCCACAACGGTCTCGACTATCCCAACCTGGAGGAGTATGAGAAATCGATTGATGCCTTCGCCGCTTGCGGCGTGAAAGTGCTGATTACCGAGCTCGACATCAATGTGCTGCCCAACCCTCAGGGGTTCGGTGGCGCCGACATTGCCCAGAACTTCGAACTGCAGCAGAAGTACAACCCCTATCCCGACGGACTTCCCGCCGCCAAGCAGAAAGAGCTCGACAAGCGCTGGCTCGACCTGTTCAAGATCTATTACAAGCATCGCGAACAGATAGGCCGCATCACGCTTTGGGGAGTCTGCGACGAGAACTCCTGGCTCAACGGATGGCCCATCAAGGGGCGCACCAACTATCCGCTGCTCTTCGATCGCCAGTACAAGGCAAAGCCGGTCGTCAACGAGATTATCAAACTTTATAAATAAACCATCATAACGTCATGACGTAATAACGTTATAACGCCATAACAAAAAAGAAAAAATCATGAAAGCAAAGTATCTATTCCCGAGTGACTATATGGCCGACCCATCGGCCAACGTGTTCAACAACCGCCTCTATATCTACCCCAGCCACGACTGGGACGCCGGCGAATGCTTCGACGACGACGGCGGACACTTCCAGATGAAAGACTACCACGTGCTGTCGTGGGACGACGTGGAGAACGACGATGCCACCGATCACGGCGTGATTCTCGACGTGAAGGACGTGCCCTGGGCAGAGAAGCAGATGTGGGACAACGATGTCGTGGAGAAAGACGGCAAGTACTATCTTATCTTCTCGGCAAAGGGCTACGACGGCGTGTTCCGTCTGGGCGTTGCCGTGGCTGACAAGCCCGAAGGTCCGTTCAAGCCTATGGAGCAGCCCATCCGCGGCTCTTTCTCTATCGACCCCTGCGCCTTCAAGGACGACAACGGTGAGATTTACGTCTATTTCGGCGGACTCTGGGGTGGCCAGCTCCAGTGGTGGAATCCACTCTATCATGGTTTCGAGACCATTCCCGGCAAGTACGGCGACCAGAACGGACTCATCGACCTCGGCTCAGCTCCCGATCACAAGCTGGAACTTTTTGCCAAGCCCGAAGCGCCCGCCATTCCCAGTTGCGTCGTTCGTATGAGCGACGATGTACTGCAGTTTGCCGAGGCTCCACGCCCCGTCATCATTCTCGACAAAAACGGAGAGATTATGAAAGCCAGTGATCCCCACCGCTTCTTCGAGGCCAGCTGGATGCACAAATACAACGGAAAGTATTATTTCTCCTACTCAACGGGCGACAGCCACTTCCTCTGCTATGCCATCGGTGACAATCCCTACGGACCATTCACCTATCAGGGTGTCATTCTCGATCCCGTTGTAGGATGGACCACCCACCACAGCATCGTAGAATATAAAGGCCAGTGGTATCTTTGCTATCACGACTGCGTGCCCAGCAACGACGTCACCCACCTGCGTTCCCTGAAGATTCAGCGTCTCTTCTACAATGAGGACGGCACCATTCAGAAGGTCATCAACGAATAAAAACCCAGATAAAATAAGTATTCGGGAGGCAGCAAACATGCATGCCTCCCGAATTTTATATATACAGAAAACCATGTTCAAGGGTGCACGGGTGCCACATCGACTTTGTATAAAGGGCTGGCACCCTCTTCGGGAGGGTGTCACGGGTGCCACAAGGGTGCCACAGGAAAGAGACCCACCAACTGGAGACCCACCCCAGCCCTCCCTGTTTAGGGAGGGAGTTATTACTTTTGAGAATTGATATAATCCCTACTGAAGATGTATTTGCTCCCTCCCTCTTAAGGGAAAGGCTACGGGTAGGCGAGCTTCGCTCGGGAATGGGCTGGGGAGGGTCTCTAAATTCTCTAGAGAATTTTCTGCAAACTATCATCGGATGGAATTCAAAACATCATCGGAAGCAACAAATTCTCTAGAGAATTTCGCACCTCCGATGATTCCCTTGGCCAAAAGATTGTTTTTATTCCTCACGCGGAGTGAATGAAGTACGCGGAGAATAATCAACAAACTCCCTCCCTTAACAAGGATTTTATGGAATAGCGAGAGCAATGTTAAGTTCACTTATACATTGCCGAGTCATGACATAAATCGCCGAAAGGCAAAGGCTGGGGTGGGTCTCCAGTTGGTGGCACCCTTGTGGCACCCGTGACACCCTTCCGAAGAGGGTGCCAGCCCTTTATACAAAGGCGATGTGGCACCCGTGCACCCTTAAATCGAAAAAATCCCATATACAGAAAAAAATTATTCACTTGATGGCACACGAAGATAGCTTCAATACAGGAATCCATGCATCCAAAGTGGCAACTTTGCATGATGAATCCATACTTATTATATTTACCGATGCAATAAAATAAAAATGTTGCACACAAGCAACGTTTTTCAAAATAATGTTGCCCAAGCGCAACATTTTGCATTACATATATGGTTACTGCAAGCATTCAAATACAACGGCAAGTATTATTTCTCCTACTCCACGGGCGACAGCCACTTCCTCTGCTATGCCATTGGTGACAATCCCTACGGACCATTCACCTATCAGGGTGTCATTCTCGATCCCGTTGTAGGATGGACCACCCACCACAGCATCGTAGAATATAAAGGCCAGTGGTATCTTTGCTATCACGACTGCGTGCCCAGCAACGACGTCACCCACCTGCGTTCCCTGAAGATTCAGCGTCTCTTCTACAATGAGGACGGCACCATTCAGAAGGTCATCAACGAATAAGAAACAAACAAGGAAAGACTCATTAATCCACACTCCAATAAGGAAAGGTTTTCTATGGTTTTTGTATAGTTCGCTAGATGAGAATTTTCGTTTTAAGGGTGTAAGGGCGCGAGAACCCTCAATCAAGAAAACCGTGCACGTCAGTGTTTAGACAAACTAAGGAGTGGAGGTGGTCATCTGGCTTGAGAATACTAATGAAGAGAGAAAAATATCCTCGATGCCAATACTATAGGTACACATAATTTCTCCTGCTACTTTTTATCGTTTGCAAACGATAAAAAGTATATCCGAATCGGCCAAAAATCAGGGCAGGAATCTCAACGATTGCCTGCCCTGATTTTGGGGTAATATTAATAGGAGTCTTTTCTTTATTAATTATCAAATGGACGGTATACAACGTTGGACACCAACTTAATGATGTTGTTTGGTTGTGCCTGATCTGTTAAGATAACATAACTTGGATTGTTTAGGTCATCTGTAGTTATCCTAAATGTACGAGCAGAGGATGCGTTGTAGCCGAAGGGGAATACGGCATAGTTGAATCTAGCATTACTGTAATACCAAACACCATCACCACCGCCAGTCTTATTGAAGTACATAACGATAGCATCGTCACCTGCCAATTGGTAGTCAAAGTAGAGACGACCACCATAAAGACTAGTACCAGCCAGACTGGCGAAAATCAGACCCCATTTGTTGTCGGTGTCTGTGCCGAAATAGGCATAATACAATTCTTCTCCTATAGCCTCTTCTCCTGACTTGACATAGTTCCAGTAACCCTTGGCGTAAGGTCCCAAATTACTGTATGCTATGAACCATTCGCCATTAACGAACTGCTCGTTGATAGGAGGTACCATAGCCACAACGGTGACGCTTGCATCATTCATGGCTGGCCACTTTTCATTGCCTTCTTCCAGATTCTCAACATAAGAAATGCCTGTGATAGTCTTGCCATTCAAGGTGATGGGTTTGTAGAATTTCAGTCCCTCTGCAGTAACAATATATGGAGCTTTTACCACAACCTCCTCACCATCTACGACAGCATTGATGTCAAAGCGACGATAATTGGTTGTGGCAACCAAAGTGTCTTGACCAATCACTATACCATAACGAGAGAACGAGTAACTATTTTGCACAGTTTCAATCCGGCTATAGTAGGTATCCCAATTCTGTTCTGCTACTACTGGAGTCATCTTGACTATGCTTGCATGTTTTTTACCCTCCAGAATAATGCTGTCCTTAGAAGCCGACTTGATACGGAACTCCAAGTCGCCCTCAAAACCCTTTCCGTTTGTTCCTACACCAATTTTGCTGGCATCGGGCTCGGAGAAGATGTGGAATATCTCGTTGTATTCATCGAATGACAAAACTACACCCTGACTTTGTTCCAACTTATAGTGACTTGTTTGAGTTTTGCCAGCACCATACAGTTCATTAGATACAGTTGCTGTATTGTCCTCGTTGAATTTAACAAACATGTTGTAGCCGCCATATGTTGTATTTCCATAGTATTCCATCAACCATCCATTGGTGGCAGATGTCAGTATCGCTTTGTCATTCGACAGTGCTTCCTCAATTCTCTTGGACGATGACTTGTCAAAAACATCATCCACCTCACTGGTACAGGCAGTGTAGGCTACTGCTATAGTGAGAACGATCAGTAAATTGAATATCTTTTTCATACCTGTGGTTCTTTTATTTTAATGTTCTCAGATCAAGGTTCTTCACTTCATCAGAGCGGCGCAATACAACATCACGCAACTCATCGAGGTCGATATTCCATGAACTCTGGAAGTATTCTTTTATAATATTCATCTTTGTGACGATTTTATTATAATAGGTGTAGTCGTAAGTATCTTCCGTTTCTACCTCATACTCCATTGCATAATAGAACTTTCCATCCTCGCCTTGATAAACAAGACGGTTTCCGTTCTGGTCGTAAATGTAACCTTTGGGAATTCTATTGCCTTCAGCATCAAGTTTATAGACGGGATTTCCTTTTGCATCAGTTTTGGTCTTTGAGCCAGTAACGATGAGCGCTGCGTCAAGAATACCTTGCCAAGCTTCTGGAGTATGTGTAACATAGATAGAATACAATTCTGCAAAATCTTCATTATACTCTTTGGTCGCGTAACCTGAGGGGAAGCCATATTTAGGAGCATCCTTGTCATCAACGTTAACCCAGTCTACGGTTCTGTAGTCTGCTGCTGATACCTGCTGGAAGTCTGTAGAATAGTTCTTCTGCTGGGTCAGGATATGACAGAACTCATGATGCATAGTGTGGAAGAACCAGTAATTCAAGTCGATAGGAGTAGATTCGGTATCGGGGAATGAACTATCGTGATCTACGATTGGATTATCAATATCAATCTCGTTAACACGGAAGAGTGTTACCTTCATTCCGCCTTCTGCCGTACCCAGCACGATACTACCATTGCTGTTATACTCTGGTGAACCAATTAGCTGATAGACACGGGGACTATACTTTTTGATAAAGTCGGCACCTGCAGCCTCTGCATAAGCATCGAGCCAGACATGCTTTACCATAATAGCCAATGCTTTGGCTTTTTCAACATCAGCAGGAATCAGATTGTATGTCTGATCGGTCTCACTGTCAATATATCGGTAGTTGAACCTGATGTTGTAGGGCTTGGTGTAGTTCTCGTACAGCCACTGGTCAAAGCCTGTACGCGGTGGTACCGATGTGTCAAAAATGCTTTCGTCTGACACGTCGTTGTCTGTGCCGCATGCTGCGAACAGCATACCAGCCATGATCAACATGAAAATCTTATAGTGTTTCATAATCTTTTATCGTTATAATTACTTGTTATCGTCTGTCTCAACTGTTGCAGGCTGGTCACCTTCGCGTGGATTGGCGGGAAGACCTGCTTTCAGCACATCATTAGGTAACTGGATGGCACCACGCAAGTCACCAGCCTTGAATACCTTGGGATTTTCTCCGTCAAGGAAGTGAGTGTACTCAATACCATAGCGCTTCAAATCCTGAAAACGGAGACCGCTATAAATGTTCATGACACGTCGCATCTGCAGTATGACCTCTATCAGATTCTCCTGTGTATTGGCTTCAACTTTGAATCCCTGTGGGTGAAGGGTCTTTCTCATAGTACGTGAGCGTTCTGTGGTAGGAGTAACCTCAGAGTAGGGCATGTCCTTGAAATATTCCGTTAGATACTCTTCCGTCAGCGTAGGAGTTGTCTTTGTTCCCGACCATGTGGCATAGGGCAGTGCAGGCACGCAACTGTTTGACATCCAAGTGTTCATATCATTCAGCGCATTACTAAAGTCACCCTTCAAAGCATACGCCTCTGCACGTACCAGCAAGGTTTCATCACCGGTGAAAGGAATGTCAATAATATGGGCATAACCAGAGTTACCGGTCTTGTCTGTGAACTCAAATTCCTCCAGCTGTGTAGGACAAAACACATATTGGTCTGTTCCCCACTGACGATGGGCCAAATACAGTGTGTTGCTTCCCGATGTAGCAGTCTGAGTACTCCAAGGCGCAATGGCCCAGAATGTTTCATACCCCAGAATGGTCATGTTATGATTATATCTTCTGTAGAACGAACTACCCGTGCTGACGCGGCCTAGCACGGAGTAAGCCGGCAGGAGCATCAAGTTTGCCTTCTCGCTGGAGAGAATGTACTGGTGGAACATATCGGTATAGTTCAGGGAGACATATGCCGAATAATCGCGCAGTACGTCAGAAGGATTGTTTCCCAAAACCTTGGTAGCGTACTCAATGGCCTTGTCATATTTGTGATAGTACAAATTGAAACGTGCGGCAAAAGCGTAGGCAGCCTTACTGTTGAAATGGAACTTAGGTACTGACAAGTGGTTGTCGTCCAGAAGTGGAATAGCCGCTTCGATATCAGCGTTGATGTTCTCGTAAAGTTCCTTTTGGGTTCCACGTTCATCAACAGATGTTCCTGAGGTCTTGGGATAAGGTAAACCAAGATACTTTTCGCACTTCTCTGGATCGTAGGCCATACAGAAGATATTGCTCAAAGTAAACATGGCAAAAGCACGACATAAGAGAGCCTCTGCCTTCTGGCCTTGCAGGGATGGAGGATTACCCTGTTCATCGATGGCTTCAAGAGCCAGATTAGCAACAGCCACACGCTCATAGCCGTCGTTCCAAAGGGAGCGGGGGTCGTCGTTGCCTTCTGACTCCACATCCTCCCAACGGTACATCTGGTCCTGGTTGGGTTGGGCCGTATACAACTTACCGTTGTCATCTACATTGTCGGAACTCATCCATAGCAGGAAGTTAGCGCTGTGAGTGGGATATGCAGACACCAGAAGGCTGGAAACCTTGTCAACGGTATTTATCTCAGCACGGTCATCTGGAAGTTTGTCCAGATAGTCGTTGCAGGAAGCCAGTCCCATACTTAGCGCAATGATTGTAAATCCTATATATTTCTTCATAATCATTTTACTTTAACTATTTTATCTTTATACTTTTACATTAGAGCCCTACACGCAGTGTGAAGGTAAACTGCTTAGGCATAGGTACGGCTACACCGCCCGTGTTGAAGAACTCAGGATCTTGACCGTTCAACTTCTTGTCAGAATAGATGAGGAAGAGGTTGGTGGCCTGCAGTTTGGCACTTAAGCTGTTGAGATGCAGCGGGGCAATCCACGTCTTAGGGAAGTCATAGCTCAGTGATATTTCCTTCATGCGGATGAAATCACCCTTTGCCACACGTGCCGTAGAACGATTGTAGGCATTGAAGGCATAACTGATATAGCTATCCTTTTGGATTTCACGGCGGTCCACTAGCGCAGGTATGTCGGTGAAAGCCTCATCACCAGGCAACGTCCAACGATTCTTGAACTCCTTAGGCATAGCGTAGAGGTCAGAATAACTGGCATAGAACGACGGGTCAAGTCGGATTACGTTGCCAAACGAATAGGTAGCAAAGATGTTCAGTGTGAATCCTTTGTATTTGAAAGTGTTGCCCAGCGAACCGGTAATGGTGGGATCGGTAGGACCTTCATAAACCAAGTGGTCAAGTACGTACGACTGGAAGTATATGTCACTAGTAGTCAAATCGCCGTCTTCATTTATGATAGTGGGGACACCCTGTTCGTTCAGCCCGCGGAAGTCGATAGAAAACAGTGAACGATAGGGATAACTCTCCCTGGTAAAACCAGAACCGGTAATCATGTCAATGATACGACTACGCGAATCCAGCTTTGTAACTTCAGTCTTTACATGCGAGAATATGAAGTTAGTCTCCCACAGGAAGTCCTTGTTGGCTATGTTCTTGGTAGTAATAGACAACTCTTCACCGTGTGACTTCATGGATGCGACGTTGGCATATTCCATAATTGTACCCTTGGTTCCGTTAGTACGACGCGGACCAATCAGGTCATAGTTGTTACGCTTGAACCAATCAAACTGCACATTAATGCGGTTGTTCAGGAAACCGAGATCGACACCGAAGTTAAATTCATGCTTCTTCTCGTAAGTCAAGTCTGGGTTGGCAAAGTCGTAAACCTCCAAACCCGACTCCTTGTCGGTTGCCATATAGCGCCAAGGATTGAAACTTTGAATGATAACCTGTGCATTTGTCACAGCAGGTTTGTCACCAGTCAGAGAGTAAGAGGCTTTCAATGTGGCGTGGGTCAGTACATTTTTGAAAGTTTTCTGGAACCAAGGTTCCTCATGGGCGTTCCAAGCACCGGAGACATTCCATGTCGGCAGCCAGCGGGCACTGGTGGCCTTACCCAGACGGTTAGAACCCTCATAGCGGATAGTTCCGTTGACAATATACCGTCCCTTATAAGAATAAGTACCCGTACCAAAGAAAGCCACGTCACGTCCATAGCTGTTAGTCAGGTTATAGTACATAGAGTTCTCTTCGCTGGCTTGCTTGAAGTAGCGATAGTCGTAAGAACCCAGATAGCCCATGTCGTACTGCATACCTACACCATTGAAATAACTGCGGTTACGGTCTGTGTTACTTACTTCCATACCACCAAACAAGTTGACAATGTGTGTGTCATTCTTGAAGGCATCGTTATAACTGGCGGTAGCACGGAAGTCCCAACTGTTCATTTTGTATTTGTTCTCTCGATAGAAACCACCAGTAGGCAGAACCGAGAAAGGCAGAGAGTTGGGTACGTCAGGATCCGTATACAGCCAAGGGTTATCATCGCGCATCGTTGCATCGTCCATGGCACGATATGCCATAGCCATGTTCGAGTGCTCCGTCACAGTGTGCGCTTGAGTGGTGGTTGAGTATTTGTAGGCAGCAAGTGCAGACAACTCTACCTGCCGAATAGGCTTGTACTTCAACTCTGCTTGAAACTTCATATCTACTACGTCCAAATCCATATAGTTGTTTGACAACTCGTTATGGATGTTGAATGGCGCATAGTTTTTGGTGTAGAACTCGTTCGGGTCAAGGGTTCTAGACGAATTAATAGCATAGGAGTAGGGATTGATGTCGAAGTCACGGCTCACCTCACCCGTTACAACATTGACTTTCTGGCTAGTAGTACCAGGGGCTTTTTGCTTACGATAACTGGTGTTGCCAATCAAGTTGAAAATCACCTTGTTCGAGATGTTATATAGGGCATTAATGTTAGCCGTAAAGCGTTGTACCTTACTTTGCTCCGTCCATCCCGGGTCATTCATGTAACTGAACGAAGTGTAGTACTGGGCCTTCTCAGTACCTGTTGACATAGAGATAGAATGGTTGTGCATGATAGATGCAGAGAACAACTCGTCAAACCAATTTGTATTACGCATTTCTGCATCTTGCAGATAAGCATTCATGGCCTCAGGCGAGTTCTCCAGCCCAAAAGTTCCATTTGTTTCGTCATATTGATTCATCAGGTGGTACATCTTGCCGAAAACACCACTGTTAGAAGCACGGTAAGAGCCACTCATAGTGAAGAAACCGTTGTTCCACATCTCCTTATAGACACCCATCTGCTCCTGTGAGGTCATGATGTTGAAATTAGAATAACTAGGCTTCAAACGCATAGTGTACTCACCAGTATAGTTGATACGGGTGGCACCTGCCTTACCTTTTTTTGTGGTAACGACAATCACACCAGCCATGGCGCGGGCACCATAGATAGAGGTTGCCGAACCGTCCTTCAGAATCTGGAAAGATTCAATATCGTCTGCATTCAAGCCTGCAATAGCTGATGAAATCAGAGTAGCGGCGTCACCTGAGGACAGAGCATCAGCATCTACCTCAGTAACATCCTCCATAATAACGCCATCCAACACCCACAGAGGCTTTGAAGAACCATAGATTGACGTAGCACCACGAACGCGGATCTTAGGAGCCGTACCAAAGGTACCTGATACGTTCTGAACGGACACACCGGCAACACGACCTTCCAGTGAGCGGGAAATGTCAGCCACACCGTCCAACTTGGCCTTCTCGGCATCCACTTTCGACGTGGCACCCGTAAACAGGCGCTTGTCCATTTTCTGCATACCCGTCACCACCACTTCGTCAAGTGTCTGTGAATTACTCTTTAACTGGATTTTCATGCCGTTCTGGGCCCTAACCTCTTTATTGTCGTATCCGATGTAAGATACTACGAGGGTTTTGCCTTGAACATTGACAAGCGAGAACTTACCATCGACATCCGTCACGGTGCCGGTCTTCGTTCCCTTCACCATGACTGATGCACCGATAACCGGTTCACCTGTCTCGTCAACAACGGTACCTGTCACATTGCTCTGCGCCAGGGCTGTTGTCGCGCTTAGAAGGACACATAAAAGTGCCATCAAGAACTTTTTCATTTGCATAATAATATTCTCTCGTTATTAATTAATAATATTAAGTTTCAAATGCAATTACGAAAATAATAGTTTGCAAATATAAACACTTTTTTATAAAAGTCCAAACATTTCTGCAAAAAATTCAAATTTTCACCCGTTTTTCTATCAAAAAACAATTTTAGCACACGATTTCTTAACGTTTAGTAGTTAAAATTATCGTACTTCAAAAAGAAAGATGCACCCAACCTTTTGGATGCATCTTTTTTATTATTTCACTACTTTGCGGCCATTCACGATATAGATGCCTGGCGGCAAGTTGCAGCCGTACGTGCCGAGATAACGGCCACCGAGCGACCAGACTCCCTGCCGATCGGTTGGCAATGGACGCGAAACAACTCCCTGAATGGAAGTGGTATCTTCCTGTTTCACTACCTTCACCTCATCCAGGAAGAAGCGGTTCTTTGTAGGTTGGAAGGTTAAGGAAGTAGCACCTTCACCTGAAATCTCAACGGTATATTCCGTCCACTCTTTATTACCCAGATCAATAGAACTAAGCGACTTCCCATTAACACTCAGCACCATGCTACACTGTTCTGCATTCCATGCAGCGGCCTTGAAAGTAAGTGTAGCCGTGCCGTCAAGAAGGAACAAGGGGGTTGTGACTATGCCAGGAACTCCGTTGGTGCCGAAGGTAGCGCACTGGCTTCCGCCGAAGTACTTTTCGCTTGTTACTGACCAGCCTTCATTGTCTGGCACAAACTGGGATGCAGCCCCTTTGTTGTTCCAAATTTCGTCGTTACCGCCTTTTCCGCTGCACTTATCAAACGATTCATAGAAGAGATAGTCGCCGGTGGGCTCAATCACCGTAGAATCGTCACCCTCTCCCGAAGAAGACCCTTCTCCCGGTTGGAAGTTGAAGGAGATAGTGCCGTCGGCGTTCTGGGTGATATCAGAGAGACTGATGTTTGCGTTTTTGGTACCGTCGGTATTCTTATTGTAGAAAAGGGCAGCCGGGCTCGACGTGTTGTTTAACACCTTATTCCTACGCGTGGGATAAGTATCGCCCGACACACCATAAAAGGTATTGAAATTATTATCGGCGGGAATGACCGTACAGCGCTGACGCTCAGGTGTATTGTTCACCACATTATAGGCCCAATTCCAATAATCGTAATCTACATGCATGACGAGCAGGCCTTTGCCGTAGGCTTCTGCATCCCATCCCGTAGGCTGTATGTTCTGCAGGATAAGGTATTCATTACGGTGAGCCGGATTGTAGATTATAAACACATCGCCATAGTCGGACTGCGACTTCATATCGGTCACCAATGTATCTGCAGCCAATTCTTTCGGCTCTATCCATCCGCAGAACCAGCGCTCGTAGCCTGTATAGTTGCAGGGCACATAGCCATCACCATTGTAGCAACCACGGTCCATCAACGACCAGTAGGACATACCGTAATTATCACCATCCTCACGGGTGTCATAGAAATCGGGAAGTCCCAGGCAATGGGAAAACTCATGGCAAAGGGTACCGATGCCGTCTCTATTGTCGTATCCGTTGAGTTCGGGCCCACAGGCATAGGTGTCAATCTTCATCTCTTGAAGTTCCAAGGGATCACCCGCATGGTAACCATCGGGCGACAAGGCCGAACTGAGGTCATATGCATGAGGCCAGATGGTGCTTGTATCTTGGGTATCGGCCTGACCATGACCGGCATACATCACATAGACCTGATCCACGTAGCCGTCATCGTTCCAATCATAGTCAGACCATTTCACTTGTTCATCCACCAACTGGCAGGCTTCGATAATCATCTCATGAACAAACTCCGTACCGCCGTCACCGGCATAGTACTCCATTTCCTTGGAGACAGTGACAGGTCCCACCACATCAAAAGTGAGATCAAACTGCCCGTTGCTCTGGCTGTCGAAATAATCATGCACAGAACCAACGGCGCCATACTTGTCAGTATAGCCCACTTTATTGGCCATTTCCGACAACACCTCTTGCGTATTCTCGGGCTTAAAGGTCTTGGTAGGGGATTCCACTAGGATGATGATACCCTTCTTGCTGCCCTTGTAAGACGTAGGCTTTCCGAACTCTCCGGACTTACGGGGAGCTGCCTTACGTACATTCTGTCTGCGGACCAAACGCTGCTGACGCTTTTGTTGGAGCTCTTCCACGGTGGTAGGTATGGCATAGTCGGACGTAGCCGAAAGCGTAAAGGCACACCCGTCGTCGGTCATCCAAAAGTGACAGTGCTCATCACCTTTCAATTGCGCCTTCACCTGACTACCGTCGGTCAAGGTCAAGGTTTTCCATTGTCCACGCTTGGCAGGCACAGCTTGGGCTGCCAGGCAAACAGTTACCAGTAGCAGTATGGAAAGTATCTTCTTCATCTTTCTGATTATCACGATGTTTTTTGAAACGAAATGGGGTGCAAAGTTACTACAAATGAGCGAAATACCAAAATAAAAGGCACTTTTTTTTGAATATCCGAATGCAGTTTTTACTTATGTAAAGTTACGATTTTATTTCTGAATATGAAAAATATTCAATAAATTTTCATTCTTTTTCGGCAAAAACCGATTGCATCTCTGCTGATTTTTCTCGAAGATAGGCTTTAAAGCCCTCATCACCCAGCACCTGAATGTCTTCAAACAGCCCCAACACGAAACGGCCGATACCGAGGTAACTGCACACAGGCAGATGCAGGAGCCAATGGCGATCATCCTCCTGCGTAATGAAAGGAACGGATGCGGGGTATTCCTCACGTAACAGGTTGCTGGACAATGTTCCCATATGCAGGTCAATGGTGTATTGCCGTTCGCCACTGAACATAAAGGCGTCAGTATATACCTGACGGTGCTCTTCTTCATGAAGCCATTCGTCATCGAGTATCTCCACATTTTCCATGCGGGAAAGTTTGTAGGTCTTGTTCAGGCCCGACGACAACTCGTGACAGCGAACATCCTGATTGCCGTTCATCATTAGATAAGGTTCTACAAGACGGTCTTTCTTGGTTTGGCTATGCCCCGACGAATAGCCTTTCAGCACAGCTATGCGCTTCAACTTAATGGCCTGGCAAAGCATCGACACCTTGCGGGCCTGCTGCTCGGCCAACTCGCTGTCGTTCTGGATGTCAAAATCGTAGAAGCGTGACAGTTTGCGCTTGATGTTCTTCATCAAGGCATCTTCTTCTACCTTATTTAATATACGCGCGAGGGCAATGGCCTCTTCCTCGGAAAAGGAGATGCGGGCGATGAGTTGCTTGAAGAAAGGACTTTCACGGTCAATACGGTAATAAGGTCCCTGCTTCTCAACGATGAACCCACAATCGCGATAGAAGTCGAGATAGTAATACAGGCTACGGCGCGACAGCCCAAAGCGCTGGCTCAATTCTTCGACGGTCAGCGATTTGTTCTGCGAGAGAGCCAGCAGCAGTTGCAGCTGCATTTCTAATTTATCGTGGCGCATGGCAAGTAAGGATTATAAAGCCTCCCCCCGGGGAGGTTTGGAGGGGGTTAGAACTCAAAAGGAATATCAAGTTGCCCGTCACCCAAGAGGTTATAACTCATGCGATGATAGGGGGTAACACCGTATTGGCGGATGGCCTCGCGATGTTTCTTTGTAGGATATCCCTTGTTCGATTTCCAGTCATACTGCGGATACTCCTCCGCTAATCCATCCATGTAGTCGTCCCTATAGGTTTTGGCCAAAATAGAAGCGGCAGCAATAGAAAGGTATTTGGCATCGCCTTTCACGATACAGGAGTGGGGTATCTTTCCATACTGCTTAAACCTATTCCCATCTACGATGATAGCCTCGGGCCTTACTGCCAGCTGATCGAGCGCCCGGTGCATGGCCAGAATCGAAGCGTTGAGAATGTTGATTTTGTCTATCTCCTCCGGTGTCACCACGCCCACAGCCCAAGCCAGAGCATCACGCTCAATAATCTCGCGCAACTGATGACGCTTTTTGTCGGTCAATTGCTTCGAATCGTTCAGTTCCTCATTCTGGTAATCGGCAGGGAATATCACGGCAGCTGCATAGACGCTGCCTGCCAGACAACCACGGCCAGCCTCATCGCAACCAGCCTCTATCTTTCCTTCATTATAGCAATTCTTTAACATAAGAATACGTTTAAGCGGGTAATTAAAAACTATTTAACATTAAGAAGCAGAAATAATTATGCTTGTGAACATATTGTGCACAAAGGTACGATAATTTTGCCAACGAAACAAGAACTTGAAGAAAAAGTTTCAGGTTTCAGATTAATATAGTTATCGTTAAGGTTATCGTTATCGTTAAAAAAATTATGGAAAAGCAAATGACCATTCAGAGCACATGGATGCTCCTTGAAAATGTAACAAACGTCGCAAACCGCCCCGTAGAATGGTTGCGCCAATATTATTCATCGGTATTGGAACGCGACATCAACATGCGCCAGACTTGGAGTCTTATCGAGGTGCAGACGGCTTTCTTCGCCGGCATCATGCCCGCCAATTACAGCCTGTGGCTACGCGCTGCTTGCTGCGCCTGGTTCCTTTGGGCCCTGAAGCGCTGCCGTCGGATGCTATAAGCGCTGAAAAGTTACTAATTCACGGATATTTATTGCAAAAATATCCGTTTTGAAACGTTTTGAGTATAAAAATGGCAATTTTTTAATCAAAAATTTTACAATTTAATAATTTTAATTAATTTTGCAGCGGGAATTATTACACCTACATACTCCGGAAAGAACGTTTCTATATATATAATTTAAACATGAGAGAGTATTTATGAAAAGAAGACTAACAATGCTTTTGGCAAGTCTCTTCCTGATTGTGGGAGGAGCATTTGCCCAGACTGAAGTCAACGGTGTTGTCGTTTCACAAGACGACAACCAGCCTATCGTTGGTGCCACCATTCAGGTGGCAGGCACGTCGATAGGTACCGTGACAGACATCAATGGTAGATTCACGCTTGACTGTCCCACCGAGAACAGCATTCTCAGAATCTCTTTTGTGGGTATGGAGCCCATTGAAATTGTAGCACGCAGGAATCTACGCATCGTGCTGAAAAGTGACAACACGGAACTCGATGAAATCATCGTTACCGGTTACGGAGTGACGCGCAAGTCTGCATTTACCGGTGCTGCATCAACTGTGGGCAGCGAAGTTGTGGGAAACAAGACTGATGCCAACCCCATCAAGGCGCTTGAAGGTGCCGTTACCGGATTGCAACTGAACAACGAATCAGGTCAGCCGGGTGCTCCTGCCAACATCTTTATCCGCGGTCGCAACTCACTGAACTCTGGTACTCAGCCTCTCTATGTCGTTGATGGTGTGACCTATAATTCTGATGCAGTTGGCGTACGCTCAGATGAAGGTCAGGAAACCAGTCCCTTGGCTAACTTAAATGCCAATGACATTGAGAGCATCACCGTGTTGAAAGATGCTACGGCAACCTCTATCTATGGTGCCCGTGCAGCCAACGGTGTCATCGTTATCACAACGAAAAAAGGTGGTTCCGGTGCAACGAAGGTAAGTTTTAATGCAAAGGTCGGTTGGCAGTTCATGCCTGGTCATAAGCACACAGGCTATCATCCCGTAAATGCTGAACAGTACAAAGAGCTTTGGACGGAAGCCATACAGAACGAAGCCGCTTATGGCGATGACAGCTACGCCAACTACTTCAATGCCGCATATGGTTTGGGACTCGACTTCTCGAAATCCGAAGACTGCGCTGAGTTCATGAACTGGTTCATTGAAAACGACAGTCCAGCCGGCACAGCCACGGATTGGTTGAAAGAGGTCACCCGTACTGCTCTCACCCAGAACTATAATCTGAATATCCAGGGTGGCGGTCGTGATCCTCGCGCTGCTCACTATTTCCTTTCACTCGATTACCTAAACGACGAGGGTATCGTCATAGGCAAGGACATGAAGCGCTATTCCTTCCGCTTTAACTTCGACCAGGCTCCCTCGAAGATTGTCAAGTATGGTTTCAACACCAATTTCGTTTATTCAGAGACAAATATGGGTGCCGGCGGCGGATACTTTACCGATCCTATCACTCAGGCTTTCATGCAATCACCTTGGAACAGTGTGAAAACCACTGATGGTGAGTGGAACATGAATACCGTTAACGGTTACAACCCTGTGGCCTTACGCAGTTCTGAAGGTGACCAAAGTCTTGCCAAACAGTATCGCGCCATTCTGTCACCCTATGTAACGATCAACTTCCTGCCTGAACTGTTCTATACCATGCGCGCAGGTGCTGACGTATATGTGGTTGACGAATTCGGATTCTGGTCGTTCTTACAGCCTCAAGGTAGGTCTATGAATGGTATGGGTGAGAACAACACCACCATTCACACACTGATGTCTATTACCAATACGCTGAACTATCTGAAGACCTTCAACATGAAGCACAATGTGAACATCATGTTAGGTCAAGAGGCTCAGTACACCTACCAGAAGAATGCTTATCTGGCAGGAAGCAACTATCCTGTTCAGGATAAGCCACAGGTGGCCAACACCTCTGTTCCCGGCAGCGCCTCTACCTACATCGACCGTATGGCACTGTCCTCTTGGTTCGGCAATGCAGAATACAACTATGACAACAAGTACTATTTGTCGGCCAGTCTCCGTGCAGATGGTAGTTCCCGTTTTGGTAAGAACAACCGCTGGGCTACCTTCTACTCCGTAGGTGCCAAGTATCGCATGTCGGAAGAGAGTTTCATGGAATCTACACGTTCATGGCTGAACAACCTCACATTCCGTATCTCTTATGGTACATCGGGTAATTCCGAAGTAGGAAATTCATGGTATGCTGCCAAGGACCTCTTCGGATTCGGCTACAACTATAACGGCATTCCAGGTATGGCTCGCGAACAGTTTGGTAATGACGACCTGAAATGGGAGAAGACCGGCAAGTTTAACGTTGGTCTGGACATGACATTCCTGAATCGTTTCACGGTGGAACTTGATTACTACAGCCACCTCACTTCTGATATGGTGTTTGCTGTTCCCACTTCTTTCGCAACAGGCCTTAGCTCGTACTACCAGAACGTGGGTGAACTCAGCAACAAGGGTTTCGAAGCCACTTTGCGCACCATCATCTTCAACAAAAAAGACCTGAAATGGAATGTTTCAATCTCTGCTTCGCACAATAAGAGCGAAGTGAAGAAACTCAGCACGGATTTACCTATCGAGAGTACTTATCAGATTACCGAAGTAGGCTATCCTATCTATCAGTTCAAGATGAAGGAATTTGCCGGCGTGGATCCTGAGACAGGTTCGCCCATGTGGTATCTGAATGAGGAAGGCGACGAGACCACCACCAACTGGAACAAGGCAAAAAAGCGCTATGTAGGCGATGCTAACCCCAAGTGGTTCGGTGCCATTTCCTCAAACCTGGAGTACAAGAACTTCGACTTCTCTTTCCAGTTCAACTATTCTTTGGGCGGAAAAATCTACGGAAATAGCCTTCGTTACGATGAGCATACAGGTGCTTCGGTCGGCGAGAACTTCACGAAGTATGTATATGACAATCGCTGGCAGAAGCCAGGTGACGTGACCGACGTACCTAAGTTGGAATTCTATGGTTCTTCCAACAAACACTCCACCCAGTTCCTCATGAGCGGTAACTACCTGAAGTTGCGTTCCATTGTACTGGGTTATTCTCTGCCGTCTGAACTCACCAAGAAGTTCTATGTAAGTCGTCTGCGTTTCTATGTACAGGCTGACAACCTCTTCGTTCTCACTGCCAAGAACTACCGTGGCTTCGATCCCTCCAGCGTTGGCGCCGACGGGGTACAGTGGTGGAACTATCCTTCTCCACGCAATGTTGTGTTCGGTGTGAATGTTGACTTTTAATTATGAAGGAGAAAAATAATATGAAAATGAAAGATATAAGAAAAATCGCATTCTGTTCCCTGATGGCACTCGGATTGTCATCTTGCGGAGACTCATTTTTTGACGTGAAAATGGACCAGAATATTGAGACAAAGGATGCATACAAGAATGTCCAGGATGTAAAAAATGGTATGATTGGCGCCTATTATGCGTTGGGCCAATACCGTTTCTATGGACGTAACGTGGTAGCCATCGGTGACCTCTGCTCCGACTTGGCCCAAGGTGACCCTTCTTCGGGACATTTCGTAAATCTGGGAACCTATCAGTTTGGTGATACGGACGAAGAAATAGAAGACACTTGGAATTACGGCTACAAGATCATCGACCGTTGCGTACGCACCATTCAGGGTGCAGAAGCTATACGTGCCGCTGGTGCCGACGAGGGTTTTGAGGATCAAATTGACTCCTATATCTCTCAGTGCTATGCCCTGCGCGCACTTACCACTTTCACGATGACCAACCTTTGGGGAAAGCCATACAAGGCTGGTGGTAACAATACTCAACTGGGTGTCTGCCTGCTCGACAAAGAACCACTGGAGCCTTTCGTGAAAATCCAGCGTTCCACTGTAGAGGATTGCTACAAACAGGTTTGCAGTGACATTGAATTGGCACTTAAATACTATGCCGGTGAGGGTGAGATGAACGGCTCTCCGCAATTCTATTTCAACGAAGCCGCCATCTATGCGCTGAAGGCTCGTGTTAACCTGTACATGGGCAAGTATGCTGAGGCTCTTGCTGCAGCAAAAGAAGCCATCAAGTTACGTGGCTCCAGTGACATATCGAATGAAGCATATGTATCCATGTGGTCTTCAACAGCCATCTCTGACGAGGATATCCTCACGATTGCCAAGAGTGATGATGACAATCTTTCTGCTAATTCACTCAATACACTATATGGTAATTATGGTGCATCTTTCGAGAATGAATTCCTAGACTATTTTGGTGAAGATGACGCTCGTGCGAGCATGCTTGATAATAAGTCATTCAAGTTCTGCGGCACCTCCACTTCAGAGGATACGAGTAACATTCCTATTTTCCGCAAGTCTGAGTTGTACCTCATTATTGCAGAATGCCAGACTCAACTTGGGAACATTGAAGCTGCCCGTGAGGCTTTAGCCTATACCGTGAAACGCGACATCAGCTTTGTAGATGAGGATGGAAATGTAGATGTTTCCAAGCTGCCCGATAGCAAGGAGAAAATGATGTCGTTCATTCAGGATGAATATGTTCGCGAATTTTACCAGGAAGGTCACCGCTGGTTTGACGCCCGCCGATGGGGGCTGAAACTCACTTGTTCCAAGTTCAAGAACTTCGATGTCAGCAATTTTGTGTTCCCGATTCCTGCCGATGAAATCAACGCAGGATTCTGCACACAGCAGAATGATGGTTGGGAAGACGCGCTGCCTGAATAAACAACCCATTTAATAAAAAATCGGGCTGAATCCCATAGCGGAGATTCAGCCCGTTTTTTATTATAGAAAAAGCCTAAAACATCTGACTGACACGGCGGATGCCAGCCACGAGTGCATCCACCTCTTCCTTCGTGTTATACAAAGCGAAGGAGGCGCGCACAGTACCCAAAATGCCCAGACGGTCCATCAAGGGCTGAGCACAATGATGACCGGTACGGACGGCAATGCCCAGACGGTCGAGCAGCGTGCCCATATCCATGTGATGGATAAACGACCCACCCCCTGCCCTCCCTATGAGGGAGGGAGCAGATACATTAAAAGAGATGACGGCATCGTGCATACAGCACTCCTCCCCCAAGGGGGAGGTTGGGAGGGGGCTCCCATATATCCGTATTCCATCTATTTGTCCTAATTGTTCCATGGCATAGCGTGTCAATTCCTGTTCGTAGGCCATGATGTTGTCCATGCCAAGACTGTTCAGGTAGTCGATAGCACGAGCCAATCCAGTGGTAGCCACATAGTCAGGGGTTCCGGCTTCAAACTTCAATGGTGGACGCTCGAAGGTGGTTTTCTCAAAAGTCACCGTAGCAATCATCTCTCCCCCACCCTGATACGGGGGCAATTTCTCCAGCCATTCTTCCTTACCGTAGAGTACACCCACACCCGTGGGACCATACATCTTATGCCCTGACAGGGCAAAGAAGTCGCAATCCAAATCCTGAACGTCAATCTTCAGATGGGGAGCACTCTGCGCGCCATCCACCAGAAAAGGAACGCCATGACGGTGAGCCGTGGCAATCATCTCCTTCACGGGATTCACCGTACCCAGCACATTGCTCACCTGTGTACAGCTCACCAGCTTCGTGCGCTCCGTGAACAGCCGTTCATATTCATCCAGCTGAAGCACACCATCGTCAGTCATCGGAATCACTTTCAGTATGATGCCGTGCTTTTCGGCCTGCAACTGCCAGGGAACGATGTTGGAATGATGCTCCATACAGGAGATAATCACCTCATCGCCAGCCTTCATCTGCGATTCGCAGAAAGCCTGTGCCACCAGATTGATGCTCTCCGTAGTACCCCGCGTAAAGACAATCTCTTCTACTTTCGCAGCATTGATGAATCCACGCACCTTTTCACGGGCCTCCTCATGCAGGTCGGTAGCCCGTTGTGAAAGGAAGTGTACCCCGCGGTGCACGTTGGCATTCACATTATAGTATTCATCTACGAGCGCCTCCACCACCTGCCGGGGCTTCTGCGTCGTAGCTCCGTTATCCAGGTATATGAGCGGCTTGTTGTAAACCGTCCGCGAAAGAATCGGGAAATCCTCCCGTACCTTATTTATATCGTACATATTCAAATCTTATGGAACACAAAGGCACAAAGTTTTTATTTGCGCAGCCCTTAGTGTCTTCGCGTCTTTGTGTTCAGTTAAAATCATCTTTCCCCTTTGAAAGGATTGCTGCAAAGGTACAAAAACCTTTTGAATGATGCAAATTTAACAGGGCAAAGCCACTTAAAAACAAAAAATTGAAACTTTTTGGGCAAATTGTTTTACTATTTCAATCCTTTTGCTTATTTTTGCAAAAGATTCATTAAAAACCACTGAATATCTGAAGAAAATTTATCACACTACAGTTTAATTAAATAGTTACGCACATGAAAAAAACAATTACCCTTTTGACACTGACATTATTCTTGTCAGTCATCGCGTTCGCTCAAAAACGAGAACGCCCGATGCCGGTTTTACATAAGATGCCGGTGAAACAGCAGAATCTAGCTTCCATGCTGGCCAAGAAGAATCCTTTAAAGGATATTTCGAAGGCTCCTTTTAAGATTCTGAAGAAGGATTCAAAGGATCCTATCAAAGTACCAACAACCGCTCCTTCAAAAGCTCCAAAGAAGGCTCCAAAGAAGGCTCCAAAAAAGGCTCCTGAAGGTGAAGGCTATTACTATTCCTTCTCTGATGGCACTTTGGGCGTATGGACAACCATTGATGCCGACGCTGACGGATTTGATTGGTATATACCTATAGACGATTTTAAAGGACGAGATGGAACCGGAGGAACCCTTGCTACATCTGAGAGTTATTCTAACGAATATGGCAAAGCTCTTACCCCAGACAATTACCTGGTTTCTCCGAAGATGGCCTTAGGCGGCAGCATCACTTTCTATGCAAAAGGACAAGACGCATCTTACGCCAGAGAACATTTCGGCGTTGCAGTTTCAACAAGCGGCAACACAGATGCTAGTGATTTCACCACCATTGCGGAATGGACTGCTACTGAAGATTGGGTAGAATATACTGTTGACCTGAGTGATTACGCAGGACAAGAGGGCTATGTGGCCATCCGTCATTTTGGTGTTTCGGATGAGTTCATATTAGATGTGGACGACATTACACTCTACACCTCTACAGAACTTACAGGTACGGATACACCCATAGAATATTCCGAATGGGTTTTCTCCGCAACAGAAATATATGAAGATTCAGAAGGCAACATAACCACCTCTGACTACAGTGCACCCGTATATGTACGCTTTGATGGTGATAACGTATATATTAAGGGTATCAGCTCTAATGTACCTGATGGTGAGATTGTAGGAACCCGCTCTGGTGACCAGATTGTCTTTGAATACGGTCAATATTTGGGTTCTTCCAGATATGATTTCTACTTCGTCGGCCTTAATGATGAAAAGACCGCATATAAAGATGTTACTATGATCATCAACGCCGAAGAGAACAAACTGACTACCGACGATTGGATATATACCTCTGATGGAGAATATATTTTCGAGCAATATACCAATGTCGTAATAGCAAAGCCAGTGGAAAAAGCGGCTACGCCTCAGACACCAACCATTAACGATGGTGCTGTTGGGGCTTACGATTATGGCTATATCTTAGCTACTATTCCTATCGTGGACACTGAAGGAGATCCGATGATTAAAAATAATCTGACCTATCAGATTTATTCTGAAATCAACCATGAGCAGCAACCATTCGTGCTGAAAGCAGGAGATTATAGAGAATTGACAGAAGACATGACTGTTGTCCCATATAACTTCACAGACAGCTATGACATTGTGGTTAATTATAACAATACAGGCCTGCACTTGATTTTTCTGAATGCCAGCGATATTGCCAACTGGAACAAAGTAGGTATCAAGGCTATCTATACCGGACTCGGCGAGACTCATGAGTCGGAAATCTTCTGGTACACCTTGCAGGAATATCCTTCTCACACAGTGACGATTGTAGAGAGCGAAAACGGAAAGGTGGAAGCCGACAAGGAATCCTGCCCTGAAGCTGATGTCGTAACGCTGACCGTTACTCCCGATGAAGGCTATCAGCTCGATGCACTCACCGTGAAGGATGCCGACGGCAACGACGTGACGGTGACTAACAACCAGTTCGAGATGCCGCTTACCGACGTGACCGTAACTGCCACATTTGGCAAAGTTCCCGCCGACGTGGACGTCACCGTGGAGAGCGGTAATGACATCTATGCCGCAGTGAACGAGGCCGCAGACGGCGCTCCCATTAGGAACCTCACCATCACGCTCGAGGAAGACGGCGAGTACCCTCTCAGTAAGTCGCTGACCGCCGCAGGCAACGTGACCATCAACGGTAACGGCGCTACGGTTGACGCTTCCGCATGCAAGGAAATCATCAAGATGACGGCAGGAAATGATGCTGAGAAGAATTCGAAGGGCTTCTGGGAACTGGAATCCTTCTTGATCGACGGTGTGACCTTCAAGGGTGCTACGTCCTATATCTACGATGACAGCAAGAATCCGTACATCTTCAGCAGTTACACCATCAACGACTGTGTCTTCGAGATGAACCAGAGCAGCGACCAGGACACCCCGTTCCGCTTCCAGGCCGGTGGTCCCGTATCGTTCACGATGACGAACTCTACGATGTACCAGACAGGTTCGGGCAACTACAAGTATCTGATCAAGATCACCAGCGGCAACTTCCCCGACAAGGCATTTGCCTCTTTCGCCGGCCCGTATACATGGACCATCGAGAACAACACGTTCTATAATGTGTTCAACAAAGGCGAACTCATGAACGGAGGCCGCGTAGCCAACAACTTCCAGAAGACGGCTATCTCGCTGCAGGGCAACATCTTCTACGACTGCTTCATCGAAGGTGAGAAGTTCCTCAAGAACCTGTTCGGAGGCAAGAGCGGTAATGACCTGGCGAAGTTCGTTTCCCTCACTACCGACCTTAACACCTATATCACTGGCGGTAACGCAGTTTCCGGCATGAACAAGTATGACCAGGGTACCATCCTGACCTCTGATCCCGGCTTTGCCGATGCTGCCGGCGGTGACTTCACGCTTGACTTCGCTAGCGAGCAGTGGGCACAGAAGACAGGTGACCCACGCTGGATTGCCGACGATCCTACGGTGATGGTAGCTCCCGAGAGCGGTGACTTCGCCGCCATCGTGGCACAGGCCGTCAAGGAAGGCAAGGAGACACTCGCCCTGCCTGCAGGCGCTGCCTACAAGGCCGGCTCTACCATCAAGGTCGATAAGAAGCTGAACATCATCGGTGACGAGAGCGATCCCGCCACACTCGAGCTCGGCATGAAGGGCTTCGTCATCAAGGACGCACTCGACATGGAGAACATGATCATCGACGCTGCTACCAACGCCGAGCCGTTCATCGCCCTGAGCGCAGAGCCCAATGAGGAACTCCTCGGTGCCAACAACGGTTCCGACT